>Ga0208767_1002848_pt1 | contig 12856 bp, 12 predicted proteins | sample VirMetDEL_Mar_21_FD_184514 | JGI IMG/M metagenome (GOLD analysis project Ga0208767, IMG submission 184514) | Aqueous microbial communities from the Delaware River and Bay under freshwater to marine salinity gradient to study organic matter... | ecosystem: Environmental > Aquatic > Marine >... | reverse complement strand
CATTATTACTCTTAAGTCCAGACAGTTAGGTATCTCAACCCTGGCTTCAGCTTACAGTTTATGGTTAATGTTATTCCATAAAGATAAAAACGTATTAGCATTAGCAACCACTCAAGCAACTGCTAGAAACCTAGTAACTAAGGTAATATTTATGTATGACGAATTACCTAAATGGTTAAAGTTACCCTCAGTTGAAAAGAATAAATTATCTTTAAGACTTAAAAATGGTTCAAAAATACAAGCTAAATCATCCTCACCAGATGCTGCAAGATCAGAAGCGGTATCACTATTGCTAATGGATGAGGCTGCCTTTATTGAGAATGTAGATGAAACATTCACAGCAGCACAACAAACGTTAGCTACCGGTGGACAGTGTATGGCACTATCAACTCCTAATGGTGTTGGTAACTGGTTTCACCAAACATGGGAAAAAGCAGAAACTAGAGAAAATTCATTTTTACCAATAAGATTACCCTGGACAGTACATCCAGAAAGAGATCAAAAATGGAGAGATCAACAAGATGCAGACCTTGGCCCTAGAATGGCAGGTCAGGAATGTGATTGTGATTTCTTAGCCTCTGGTGATACAGTATTTGAACCAGATGATATGTTATTTATTGAAGAAACATATATCAAAGATCCTTTAGAAAGAAGAGGAGTAGATGGTAATTTATGGGTATGGGAAGGAGTTGATTATAGTAAATCATACATGGTTGTAGCTGATGTTGCAAGAGGTGATTCAACCGATTATTCTGCATTTCATGTATTTGATATAGAACAATGTGTACAGGTAGCAGAATATAAAGGTAAGATATCTCCTAAAGAATTTGGAAATGTACTAGTAGGAATAGCATCAGAATATAATGACGCACTACTTGTATGTGAGAATGCAAATATAGGCTGGGCTACCATAGAACAGTTAATAGAAAGGGAGTATAAGAATATATACTATAGCTCAACAGCACAAATGGAATCGGTAGAATCTTATATGCACAAGTATGAAAGAGATAAACTTGTTCCTGGATTTACAATGTCGTCTAGAACCAGACCTCTAGTAATAGCTAAGATGATAGAGTATATGAGAGATAAATCAGTTACCATTCAATCTAAAAGACTGGTAGGAGAAATGAGGGTGTTTATATGGAAAAACGGTAAAGCTCAAGCACAAGATAGGTATAACGATGATTTAGTTATCTCATGTGCAACAGCTCTATATGTTAGAGATACAGCACTTAGATTAAGACAACAAGGTATGGATTTAGCTAGAGCACAGCTATCATCATTTAGTAATTTAAACGCTCAAAACAAAGCTGTTATGACAAATGTTGGAAATCAGAGAGAAAATCCTTATCTTTATAAGATAGGGCAAGGCGAGGAAGATCTTCGTTGGCTCTTAAAGTAATACTATTTATATATATAAAATCAATTAAATGGCAGATAAATCCGTATTTGGTAGACTAAGAAGACTCTTTTCCAATGACGTTATAGTTAGGAACATAGGAGGAGACCAGTTAAAACTAGCTGATGTTAATCAGATACAGTCTACAGGTAGATACCAGACTAACTCATTAGTAGATAGGTTTAGCAGACTCTATATCTACAATAATAGAAATATATTTAATCCAAACCTTAATTACCAAACATTAAGGATTCAATTATACTCTGACTATGAAGCAATGGATACAGATCCAATTATAGCTTCTGCATTAGATATTATAGCTGATGAAGCTACTATAAAAAACGATCAAAATGAGATTTTAGGTATTAAATCATCTGATGAGAATATTCAAAGAGTACTTTATAATTTATTCTATGACGTATTAAATATAGAGTTTAACTTATGGTCATGGACTAGAAATATGTGTAAGTATGGAGACTTTTTTTTAAAGTTAGAGGTAGCTGAGAAGTTTGGAATATATAATGTACTACCTTATACAGTTTACCATATGATAAGAGAAGAAGGAATGGATCCTGAAAATCCTGCAGCGGTAAACTTTAGACTAGATCCAGACGGTCTAGCATCATCACAACACCCTAACTACTTACCAAAGAGAAGAGACGAATCAAAGATAGTAGAATTTGATAATTATGAAGTAGCTCACTTTAGATTAATATCAGATACAAACTACCTACCTTATGGTAGATCTTATTTAGAGCCAGCTAGAAAAATATTCAAGCAAGTTACATTAATGGAAGATGCGATGTTAATTCACCGTATAATGAGAGCACCTGAGAAGAGAATGTTCTATATAAATGTAGGTAACGTTCCACCCGCTGAAGTAGAGCAGTTTATGCAAAAGACTATTAACGGTATGAAAAAGACTCCTTATATAGGAGATGATGGACAATACAACTTACGTTTCAATATGCAGAATATGATGGAGGACTTCTATATGCCTGTAAGAGGAGGAGACACTTCTACTAGAATTGAAACTACAAAAGGATTAGAATACGATGGAACTAAAGATGTTGAGTACTTACAAGCTAAAATGTTTGCAGCTCTTAAAATACCAAAAGCATATTTTGGATTTGAAGGAGACCTTCAAGGTAAAGCAACATTAGCAGCAGAAGATATTAGATTTGCAAGAACGGTAGAAAGAATTCAAAAGATAATGGAATCAGAGCTAACCAAAATAGCTTTAGTCCATTTATATACGCAAGGGTTTACAGGGGAATCTTTAACTAATTTTGAAATTAGACTTACCACTCCTTCAGTAATATTTGAACAAGAGAAAGTAGCCTTATTAAAAGAAAAGGTAGATCTTGCTAATCAAATGAAGGATACAAAATTATTCTCTACAGATTACATATTCGAAAACATTTTTGACCTATCAGAAGATCAATATATGGAAATGAGAGAACTTGTAAAAGAGGACAGTAAGAGGATGTTTAGACTGGCTCAAATTGAGGCAGAAGGAAACGATCCTGCTAAGTCTGGAGTAACTTACGGTACACCACATGATTTAGCTTCTATGTATGGTAGAAGATCGGTTGCAACTCCGAAAGGTGGAGAACCAGCATCTTTACCTACAGGATACTCAGAAGTAGAGGATAAAGACACAGAATGGGGTCAACCAGGACCAGAAGGTGGAAGACCAAGAGAAAAGGCTTCTGTCTATGGAACTAACGATAATCCAATGGGAGGACGTGATCCTCTAGGAGTTCATGGTATGCATGGAGGTTATCCATCCGACAATGACAATGTAATGGAGAACATTACAACCCAGGCTGTCTATCATAAGAATAAAGAATCACTTAAGAATATTGTATTTGAAAAAGAAACTGAATCTGAATCAGATCTTCTTAATGAAGATAACATCAAAGATTTAGGAAATTAATACATATTTATATATAGTAAACGTGTATAATGAAGATAAAACATTCAAAATTCCGTAATACGGGACTCATATTTGAATTGTTAGTAAAACAAATTGCATCAGATACCTTAAACAATAAGGACTCTGAAGCGGTTTCTATTATAAAGAAACATTTTGCTAACAAATCTACTCTATCTAAAGAGTATAAACTATATGAATTCATAAGTAGAAACAGAAGTGTTTCTCAATCAAAAGCTGAGGCTATAGTATCGACTATAACTGAAGTGTCAAGAAAGCTAGATCAAAATGTTTTAAAGAAACAAAAATATGATCTTATTTCTGACATAAAAGAGAGCTATAATATAGAAGAATTCTTTGCAATTCAGATAAGAGACTACAAACCATTCGCTGCACTTTACTGTTTATTAGAGGCTCAAAATAATGATAACTTAGTTGATCCACAAATGTTAATCAACAATAAGACAACCATATTAGAGCACCTAACTTCACAGCCTCAAGATGAGGAAGAAGTAAAAGATACACTGGTTGAAGAATACTCTAAATACGATAAAGATTTAAAGTTATTAACTTTTAAAATTTTATTAGAGAAATTCAATGACAAATATAAAGATCTTTTACCAGAACAAAAAAGGATCTTAAAAGAGTTTATTACATCGGTTAATTCCGGAACACGTTTACGTAATATAGTCAATAAAGAGTTAGAAACTTTAAGTGAAATCGTTAATGATTTATCTGCAAAAGTTGATAATGAAGTTGTTAAAATAAAATTAGATGAAGTGGCTAAAGCTATTACGCCTGTTTCTAACAAGGAAAAAATAGACGATAATCATCTAGTTAAGTTAATGCAATACTACGAGCTAGTAAACGAGCTAAAAAAGCTATGACAAGATCAAAACTTGTCAAACTAGTGCGTGAAGTAATGCAAGAGTTGGATGAAGCGAATACTACAAATGTAGGAGGAGCGTCATTTACGCCTGGAGACGGAGCACAATATGCTACACCACGAGCATTTGGCAAAGGAACCAGAGCAAAAAAAACATTAACAAAAATAGGCTGGAAACAGCAACAGCGACCAAAAAGACCGTCGCACACTAAAATGTTTGATTACTTATGAGAACAGTAACAGCTACAGAAAAATATAGAGCCGTCAACGAAGGTAGAATGGCAAAATCTGAATTTGTCCGTCAGATGAGACAACAGTTTCCTCAGTTTGTATCACAGTATAATGGATATGAAGATACAGTACAAATCCTTAAAAATAGACAGATGATATTTGAGGCTCCTGTTGTAAACGAAGCCTTCGAAAACGTTAAAGTATATGCAGATAGACCAGCACTTACATATTCTCTTGATGTTCTTGAAAGAGGTATTGGATATGAATTACAAGCAGCAGGAATTGAAGTACATGACAAATTTAATATAAAAGCTGAAGATCTTAATAAAGCTACTGCAAAGGCAAAAGCTAATCTTGACAAAGATCCTAACCACTATATTAACCTTTTATCAGGTGAATCATCAAAAGTTAACAAGCACGATAAAGAAGAAGAAGTTAAGAGAGGAGAAGGTAAAGTAGACGTATTTAACGGTATGAAGAAGGCCAATCTTAAAGAAGCAAAAGAACTTTTAAAAGAAGGTAAACTTGATGATCTAGCAGCAAAATTAGGAGTTGATGTTGACAAACTTAAAAAAGCAGCTGACAAGATTAGAGACATGGAAAGAGAAAAAGCACAGCAAGATGCTAAAAAATTAGCTGAAGTTGAAAAAGCAATGACTAATGATGTTGTTGAAGAAGCTCCTGAAATGTCACTAGAAGAAAAAAAATTAGCAATAGGTGCTGTAATTGATATCATACAAAAGAAATACCCTAATATTTCACAAGATATAGCATTAGACTTTATTAAAACTCACTACGAAGATTTAATCAACGGAGCAGATCCTATAGCAGAATTTGAAGAGTATGTATCAGTTAACACTGATTATGTAGATGAAGCAGAAGTTGAAGAAAAGAAAGGAACTGACCACGATGGTGATGGAGATATAGATAAAGATGATTACATGGCTGCTAAAGACAAAGCTATTAAAAAAGCTATGGGTAAAGATGAGCAGTTAAAAGAAGCTATTAAATCTATTATTAAGAAAACTTTAAACGACCAGGCATTAAATGAAGCTGCTACAATGGGATTAGCTGCTTTATCAGATCAGTATGACGGTTTAAAAGGATTTAAAACAGCTGTAATCGATCTACAAAACATTGTAACTGAAATAGAATCTTTTAATGATAGAATTAAAGAAAAGATACAAAGCGTATTTACTAAAACAGGTGATATTCAAAACGAGGATGGATTAAAAGTAGGAGCATTTTTAGCACCAACTATTATGAATGCATTTAAAAAAGATTTAGGACCTGTAATGAAAGGTGGTCATATGAAAAATATAGATTTACCAAAAACTTCTATATTCAAACCACAAGAACCAGCAGTACAAGAACAACCAAAACAAACGGTTTTCGGATTAAACGAAGATAAAAAATAATATGGCACAACTATTAGTAGACGTAACACCATTCAAATCTGTTTTAAAAGAATCTAAGACTAAACCTGGTACTTTTGAAGTTGAAGGTATTATGCAAAGAGCGAAAGCTGAAAACCAAAACGGTCGTGTATATAAGAAAGAAATATTAGCAAGAGAAGCTAAAAAATATGTAGATGAATTTGTTAAAAGAGGTAATGCTTTTGGTGAATTAGATCATCCAGAATCACCAGTTGTTTCTCTTAAAAATGCTTCACACATAGTAAAAGAGCTATGGTGGGAAGGAGATGACTTAATGGGTAAAGTAGAACTACTAAATACACCTGCAGGTAACATTGTTAAAGAAATTATTAAAGCTGGACACACTATTGGTATATCTTCTAGAGGTACCGGTTCAGTAGAACAGACAAACGAAGGTAAATTAGAAGTACAACCAGATTTTGAATTAGTATGCTGGGACTTTGTATCTAATCCTTCTACACACGGGGCATTTATGAACCCAGTATCGTTAAACGAATCTAAAGGAAACTTACCTAAGTTTTTTCACGTAGAATCGATTATTAACGATATTTTAAGAGCTTAATAGAGTTTTTCCAAAACGTTATATATTTATATAAGAATATGCAGTCACTTATACTGCATTAACACTATACAAATTCTATTGTAGTTCTTAAATAACTACACAATCACAAATTTTTCATTTATAATGGCAAATAAAGATTTATTCAAGCAAGCTATTGCTGAAGCTAAATCTGTAAGAGAAGCTGCTATTGCTAACGCAAAAGAAGCTTTAGAAGAGACATTAACTCCTCATCTGAAAGATATGTTAGCTGCTAAACTTCAAGAGATGGAAGACTCTCAAAACGAAGAAGTAGTAAACGAATCTGAAGAAGTTGAAGAAACTGCTGAAGAAACTGTTAACGAAGAGAAAGTAGAAGAATCTACTGACGAAGAAGTTAACGAAGAAGAAACAGTAGAAGAAGCAACTGAGGAAATCGAAGAAGCTGCTGCTTGTCCAAAATGTGGTAAAACACACGAAGGAAGCTGCAACACTCACGAAGAAGTTTCTGAAGAAGAACTTACAGAAGTAGAACCAGTAGAAGCTGCTGACGAAGACGAGGCGGAGGTTGATTCAGAAGAATCTGAAGACGAAGCTGAGCACGAGGATATGCCAGACGGTGACGAAGATATTAGTAAACTATCTGTTGACCAGTTCAAAGATATGATCAGAGACATTATTGCTCAAGAAGTAGGCGGAGACGCTGCTGCTGACGATATGGACGCTGGTGATATGGAACCTATGGGAGACGAAGAAGATATGGAAGCTGGTATGGAGGAACCTGAAATGGCTGGTGACGAAGAAGAAATCGATCTTGACGAATTACTTGCAGAACTAGAAGCTACTGAAGAAGTAACTGAAGGTGAAGATAAAGAAGACGACAAGAAGATGGAAGAGGAAGTTAACGAAGAAGAAACTGTAGAAGAAGTATCAACTGCTAAATCTACAGAAGTACAAGACACTGCTAACGCAGAAGCTCAAGGTACTAACGTTAACAGAGTAGTAAAAGAAGAAGCTACTGAAGAAAAGTCTGAATTAGAACAAGCTCTTGAAACTATCGAGACTTTAAAATCAGAACTTAACGAAGTAAATATTCTTAATTCTAAACTACTATATGTTAATAAGATTTTCAAATCTAACAACCTATCTGAATCACAAAAAGTTAACATCATTGCTGCTTTCGATAAAGCGGAAACAGTAAAAGAAGTTAAATTAGTATTCGAAACAGTTTCAGACAACATCGTTGATGTTAAAAAGGAAAACGTTTCAGAGGCTAAAGTAAAAGGCATGGCAAGTAAAGCAACAGGTACTACTGCATCAAAACCACAAGGTGAGATCGTATTATCAGAAGCTGCACAGAGAATGCAAAAATTAGCCGGAATAATTAAATAATTTTAAATAATAAAAATTAATCATGGAAGTAAAAAATTTACTTGAAAGCTCAAATAACTATAAGAGCATGCAAGCTGACGCTGCTAAATTAGCAGACAAGTGGGCAAATTCAGGATTATTAGAAGGTATCGAGGATGAAAGAGTTGCTGGTAACATGGCAATGATTCTTGAAAACCAAGCTAAACAAATCGTATCTGAAGCAAACTCAACTAACGTCGGAGGAGGTTCATTCACAGCTGGAGACGGCGAGCAGTGGGCTGGTGTTGCACTACCTTTAGTTAGAAAAGTTTTCGCACAAATCGTAGCTCAAGACTTTGTATCAGTTCAACCAATGAACTTACCATCAGGTCTTGTATTCTACTTAGACTTTAAATACGGAACTGCTACTAACGGTAGAGGTGACGGAGACAACATGTACGGTAACGTATCTACTGCAAACTCAAAAATGGGTGTAGATACTGACGTAGCTGGCGGTCTTTATGGTGCTGGTCAGTTTGGTTACTCAATCAACCAAGCTTCAGCTAACGGAACTGCTACTGTAGCAAATGCAGATTCTGCATCAATGAACTATGATGTAGATGTTAACATTGCTAACTTTGACACAGTAAACGTACCAACATCTTCTTTAACTAACCTAGATACTCTAGGAGTTAGAGCATTTAGATTAGAATCAGCTTCTGCTGCTGTTACAGTATACCCAGAGTATACTAAAATTAACGGTGGTAATGTACAGTTTGTTGTAGCCAATGGTGCTGTTAACAACTCTACTACTGTTGCTGTAAAATACCACAAACAACCAGTTGACAACGACAGAGGAGACTTTGAAGCTGATTCAACTGCTGCTGTTGATACATCAATCACTATTCCAGAAATTGACGTTAAGTTAGCTTCTGAAGCGATTGTTGCTAAGACAAGAAAATTAAAAGCACAATGGACTCCTGAGTTCGCTCAAGATCTTAACGCATACCACAGTATTGACGCTGAGGCAGAGTTAACTTCTTTATTAAGCGAGTACATCTCTATGGAGATTGACTTAGAGATCCTTGATATGCTTATTGCAGATGCAAGAACTACAGATCACTGGAGTGCAGAAAACAACAAAGTATGGGATGGTACAAACTGGACTACTTCTACTTCTGATTTCTACAACACTCAAGGACAGTGGTTCCAAACTTTAGGTACTAAAGTACAAAAAGTATCAAACAAAATTCACCAAAAAACTCTTAGAGGTGGTGCTAATTTTGTAGTTTGTTCTCCAACTGTTGCAACTATCTTAGAATCAATTCCAGGATACGCTGCTAATACAGACGGTAACGTTGAAGAATTCAACATGGGTGTACAGAGAGTAGGTTCATTAGCGAACAGATTCAAAGTGTACAAAAACCCTTACATGACTGAGAACATTATGTTAATGGGATATAGAGGTTCACAATTCCTAGAAACAGGAGCTGTATATGCACCTTACGTACCATTAATGATGACACCTCTAGTGTACGATCCTGAGACTTTCACTCCAAGAAAAGGTCTTATGACAAGATACGCTAAGAAGATGATTAGACCAGAATTCTACGGTAAAATCTTTATTTCTGATTTATCTCAAATCTAATAAATTTTTAACTAGAATTTTATTTAAGAGAGGCCTTCGGGCCTCTTTTTTTTATACTATTTATATATAAACTGTAAAAGATGGCCAATATAGTAACTTGGAACGGTAGTTCTACATTCACAACCGGATCAACACCTTTTGGATTTTATGATACTGATACTGCATTTCAAACAGATGCAGATAAAGTAGCTAGTTTTTGTGGAACAAGACTAGGTTATCCGCTTATGGATGTTGAATTACAATCTGGTTCTTTTTATGCTTGCTTTGAAGAAGCAGTAACAACATACGGAAACGAAGTATTCCAGTATAAAATAAGAGAAAACTACTTATCAATGGAAGGATCCACTACAGGTAGTAGTGCAAACAATAAAATTATTGATCCTACATTAGATAGGGTAGTAAATATATCAAAAAATTACGGTACTGAAGCAGAAGTAGGTGGAACAGTAACAAGATACACCGGATCACTTGCTTTAACAGCATCAGTACAAGAATATGACCTGGATCAATGGGCTACAAACGAGGGTATTAGCGGTAGTATCGAAGTAAGACGTATATTTTATAATGCCCCACCGGCAATCTTACGTTATTTCGACCCATATGCAGGAACTGGTACAGGAATACAGTCATTAATGGATGCTTTTGACTTTGGATCGTTTAGTCCTGGTGTAAACTTCCTATTAATGCCAGCTTCTTTCGATATTCTTAAGGTACAGGCGATAGAATTTAATGATGTCATTAGAAGATCGACTTATTCCTTTGAATTAGTTAATAATAAGCTAACAATCTTCCCTATACCTAAAAAAGCCGCTAATTTACGCTTTGAATACTATAAATCCAACGATAAAAGAGATGGAGTGTATAAAGATGGAGATGGATTAGTAAAATCAGTAGCAGATGTACCGTATGATAATCCAACTTATGCTTTAATCAATAGCGTAGGTAGACAATGGATATTCAGATACACTTTAGCACTAGCAAAAGAGTTATTAGCTTACGTTAGAGGTAAATACCAGTCAGTTCCGGTACCTGGATCGGAAGCTACCTTAAATCAAGCTGATTTATTAACAGATGCTAGAGCAGAAAAAGAAGCATTAATAGTTAACTTAAGAGATATGCTTGATCAAACATCAAGACAGGCACAATTAGAGAGAAAAGCTAATGAAGGAGACAACCTAAATAAGACTTTAGGTCAAGTCCCAATGACTATATACATTGGATAATGAAATTGTTACAATTACTTACAGAGATAGAGTTTAAAACCCATGAAGCTATGGTAAAAGTAGTATATAAAGATGATAGTACTACTAAAATAGCTGAATTAATAAGAGCATTACCTGGAGTAACAACAGTAACACTAGCATCAGACCTTGGAAAAGGTAGACAAGTATTAAAAGTAAAGCTCATTTCACAAAAATCAGCACCAGAAGCTTTTAATGCTTTAAAAAAGAACGCATTAAGCAAGTATTCCACCATAGTAGGTGTAAAAGTTGCAGATAAAACAATAGAGACTAAGTAATGTTATTTGGAAGTAATAGAGATTTTGATTTATTAGTTAATATAAACAGGGAACTACTAAAAGACGTAGTAGAACAAGAAGTATTATACTATAAATTAAGTTTAGAAGATACATTATCTAACTTATATGGAGAATCTTTGACAAAAAACTGGTTAGAACCTCTTAAACTTAATTGTTTAATAACAAGAGGTGACCAAGTAATAACAACAGACGATTTTGGACCTGATTTAAGTAGGGAAGCATCGTTTGCTTTTATAAGACAGGACTTAGAAGACGTACAAATGGTACCAGAAGTAGGAGATATACTAATGTGGCATGAAGATTACTATGAAGTAGATACAGTTAGAGAAAATCAACTGTTTGTAGGTAGAGATAAAACTTATAACTTAAGTAATTATGGTTCAAGATTTGGATCATCACTATCTATTATAGTAGATTGCCACCAAACAAGAAGAGAACGTACTGGTATTACTAATACCATATCAGAATTTTAAAATATGAAGATAAAAGATATATTAAAAGAAGAAAATCCTGACTTTAAAACAACTAAAGTAAGCGGTCCAGATCCAGTTACTGGTCAAATGACATGGAATGTTGAATACACTCCTTTAAAAGGTGTAGATGATAACTTAGAAGACGCTTATCAAGATTTTAAAAAAATATTAAGAAAGTATCCAACAGATGAAAAGCTGGAAAAGCTATTTCAAATATTTTCACAATTTAAAAGACAGTATAGATCTCACGTAACACGTAGATATGGCAGATAATAACGTAAATCCTAAATCACAAAGAGAGCTATCTCAGGATTCTATTCAGACCTATAAAGTAGAAGGGTATGAAGGTAAGAAAACTGTAGTAGATAGTAAACTTAAACGTGAGTATCAACGTTCTGTAAAGAATGATAAGGTAAAAAAGTTCGCTATTGGTCTAAGAGATATAGATGAGGCTATATTCTATTACTTTAATAGTGTAATTAAACCATCTGTTATACAAAACGGTACAAAAAAGGTAGTACCCGTACTGTACGGTTCACCAGAAAGATGGGCAGCAGTACAAAAAGATGGATTTTATAGAGATAGAAATGGTAAAATTCAAGTACCGTTAATCTTTTTTAAAAGAGATAGTATAGAAAAAAATAGAAACCTTGGAAATAAAATGGATGCAAATAATCCAACACAGTTTGGTATATTTGAAAAGAAGTGGTCAAAGAAAAATCAATATGATAGATTTTCAGCTCTTTTAACCAGGTCCATTCAAAAGGAATACCAAGGGGTAGTCATACCAGACTACTTAAATATAACGTATTCATGTACAATATTTACAGAATATGTAGAACAAATGAACGGTTTAGTAGAAAGTATTAACTATGCCTCTGATGCTTACTGGGGAGATCCAGATAAGTTTAATTTTAGAGCTATGATTGATGATTATACAACAATAACTGAACTTGTTCAAGGACAAGATAGGAGTGTAAAGACTAATTTTAGTATAAAGCTATTAGGACACGTAGTACCTAATGCAGAAAACACACTTCCTCAAGGTAATGCTAAGTTCTTTAACAAAGCATCGGTTTTATTTGGAGTAGAAACAGTAGTAGACATTAATAATTTACCAGAATCGTAAAATGGGATTTAAATATTCAAATACAAGAGTAAATTCTAGATCTATCAGGTTTTATGACCAGGCAGCATCTAAAATTAACACAATAAATATAGAAGAATCGATGACAGCAGAACAAAAAGCTTATTTAGCATTAAACAAAGTATTCTCAAGTAATCAAAAGACAGTAAACGTTACTTCCGCAGCAGTAGGGGTAAGTGCATCACTTGATTGGGAATCTCTTACTTTAGCAACACCACCAGCTGGTTTTCCTGCTTTAAGTACAAAGGACTTTAACCTATTTATTAATGGAG
>Ga0208767_1002847_pt1 | contig 12858 bp, 13 predicted proteins | sample VirMetDEL_Mar_21_FD_184514 | JGI IMG/M metagenome (GOLD analysis project Ga0208767, IMG submission 184514) | Aqueous microbial communities from the Delaware River and Bay under freshwater to marine salinity gradient to study organic matter... | ecosystem: Environmental > Aquatic > Marine >... | reverse complement strand
ACAAAGACTATGTCAAAATGGAATGACTTAGGATTTTTAGATGGTCTTAAAGGACACATCAAAGAGAACGTTGCTCAGTTATTCGAAAACCAAGCATCTTCTTTATTAACGGAAGCTACTGATGGATCTTCTTCTGGATCTTTCGAAACTGTAGTATTCCCTATCGTTAGAAGAGTATTCTCTAAATTATTAGCTAACGATATCGTATCAGTACAAGCGATGAATATGCCAATCGGTAAATTATTCTACTTCGTACCGAAAGTATCTACTGGAGCTGAAGCTTTAAATGGTAACGCGAACAACAGTTCATTACCTGACGGTGTTACAGGTGCACCAGGTGCTTCTACTTACGAATCTAAGTCTTTATATGACTTATATTATAACGATGGATTATTTGATAGATCTAAGGGTACAGCTACTATCGTAACAGGATCAACTAAAGCAGTTTCTTTAGGATCTGATGGTTCTTTCTCTGATATCGCTGGTGGTTCTGCACAAGGTGCAATCGCTGCTGATGATTCAATCAGATATGCTAAAATCGCTGTTTCTGGATTCTCTTCAAATGGGGCTGGAAAATTAGTGGATACTAAAGGTAACGAAATGGATACTGAAGAGTTCTTAGCATCTCTTAAAGTTGTTACTGCTTCTGATATCGTAGATAACGATGGTAAAGTAATCGTTGCTGCTGATGCTGAAGTACCATTCAGATTAGTAACTCAGAAATACGGATCTCAAATCGTTGAATATTCTGATATTTGTGATGCTAATGGTGTATTACACTTAGAATTAGATTATACTCACCCAGCGTGTGTATCTTGTGATTCAGGAAAAATTGATGGTTACACTGGTGCTCAATCAGGATTAACTGCTAACGATGTATCTGGATTAACTACAACTTGGTTATCTTACGCTGATTTAGAATTCGCTACAGAAATGGGAGAAGTTTCTTTCGAACTTTCTGAAGTAGTGGTTTCTGTTACTGAAAGAAAATTAAGAGCTACTTGGTCTCCAGAATTGGCACAAGATGTTAGTGCATTCCACAACATCGATGCTGAAGCTGAATTAACAGCTTTATTATCTGAGCAAGTTGCTGCTGAAATCGACAGAGAGATTTTAAGAGATTTAAGAAAAGGTGGAGCATGGTCTTTAAGATGGGATTATAACGGATGGAAAAGAGCTAACTCTGGTGGTGGATTTAACGCCTACACTCAGAAAGAGTGGAACCAAACGTTAATCACTAAGATTAACCAATTATCTGCACAAATTCACAAAGCTACACTTAAAGGAGGGGCGAACTTCGTTGTTGTTTCTTCTGAAGTATCAGCTATCTTTGATGATTTAGAATACTTCCACGTAAGTAACGCTAACCCAGAAGAAGATCAATATAACATGGGTATCGAGAAAATCGGTTCATTAGGTGGAAGATACACAGTATATAGAGATCCATATGCACCAGCTAACTCAATTTTAGTTGGACATAAAGGAAAATCTTTATTAGATACTGGATATATCTACGCTCCTTACGTACCGTTACAATTAACTCCAACATTACAAAATCCATTTAACTTCGCACCAACGAAGGGGATTATGACTAGATATGCTAAGAAAATGGTAAATAACAGGTTCTATGGAAATATCAAGGTTGATGGTGTTGTAACTTTCGATGTATCAGAATTAAGATAATCAATTTATTTTAAGATAACAATTAAAGGGTAGATTTATTCTACCCTTTTTTTATGCTTAATAATTAACAATTGACTTTTCGGTAAAAATGTTTATATTTATATAGATATGGCAAACAAAAAAGAATTAAGTAAAAATCAAATAGAAGAATGTATTAAGTTATACACCATAGACAAATGGGGTATGGCTAAAATTGCAAAACATATAGGTAATATATCTAGAGGTGTAATTAAAAGAGTATTATTAGAGAATGATATTAATATTGACACACCTGGTCAAAGATATAAAGGTGGTGTAAAAGAATCTAGTAGAAGATATCGAAGTAAACCTGAAGTTAAAAAAAGAAAAAAAGAAAACTTTTATAGGTGGTTAGAAAAAAATAGTGAACATAGAAAAAACTATATGAAAGAATATAGAGAAAGAAATGTGAATAAAATAAGAGAACAAAAAAGAAAATACGAAAAAGATAGAAAAGACAATGACCCATTTTATAAATTATGTTGTTATACCAGAACAGCAGTTTATACGTGTCTGAAAGAGAGAAGTGTTGACAAATATTCCAACACCTTTGATATACTACCATATACATTAGAAGAATTAATAACCCACTTAGAAAATAATTTTACTGAAGGTATGACATGGGAAAATTATGGTGAATGGCATGTTGATCATATTAAACCAATGGTTTCATTTACTTTTGATAGTGTAGATGCTGAAAGTTTTAATGAATGTTGGTCTTTAAGTAATCTCCAACCATTATGGGCTAAAGATAATTTATCTAAAGGTTCAAATATCATATAAGCCCTTTTATTTTATTAAATAATATTTATTACTATAACAATACAATTTTTTGTATATTTATAGAATATGAGAATTACTAAGAAAGGAATATTAAATGAGGTAAAGTTATTAGACACTTTAGATAACTTAGAACCTAAAGTTAAGAGAATGCTTAACTTAATGTATAAGAGATATGTCCCTAAAAATAACCCTAATTGGAGATGGTGGGAATTATCTCAGGATACTATTATAAAAGAACTAATGGAAGATATTGGTTTATCTAAAAGAGACGCATATAAACTAACTACTTTCTTCATTAAACATGGTCAAAGCTTATTTAATGATTACTCATATGATGTTAGTGATAAAGAACTTTTTAGTGTAGACTTTGCAGATAACTTAAATAGATATACAGAAGAAACAAAAGGAAAACTATATAACACCTTAAAAAAGGTAGATACTAATTTAGATGGTGAAGAAGTTTTTTACCCAGTAGAAGAGGTATGGGAAGGATATAAAAGTATAGTATTATATTTACCATGGTACGGAGGTAAAAGAGAAGGTGGTACTATTTATATCAACTACAAATTTGATAATGAAACTGATTACAATTTCATTCTTAATAGTATTGAATTTAAGTTAAAGAAAACACCAGATACCAATGAAAGAGTGCTTAGGTACCTATCATTTAATTTAATCAAAGAAGAGGTAGTTGAATTACCTGAAGAGACTAACACCTATGAAGCATTTGTTGTATGGTTAGAAAAACTACTTAACAATGTTATCACTGAAATCAACGGTATAGACTTTAAATCAGAAAACGCTACTATTTATGATTAACAATCTCAAATTTTAATGAATTACTATATGTTCTAACTTCTTGACCAGAAGATAATTTAACATCTACGTAGTAAATGTTAGGTATCATCCATGATGTATCTATTAAGAAATAATTGGTGTCAAAAGTTCTATTGATATCCATCCAATCTATTACAGTTACTTCAGTATTACCTTCTTTAACATATAATCTATATTGTAGTCCGTCAATGACATCTATTTCATTGGTTGTAAAGGGTTTTCTCGCAGAAGCGAATACTTTCCTTATATCACCTCTTTTAATCTTCTCACCATTCTTAATTCCACTCACAGACATATAATATTCTACTGGTTCATTTACATTAGTCCCTAAGTCAAAATAAGTTTCATCATCCTTAATCTCAAAATCTAAAGTAACATTAGTTCTAGAGACACTATTGATTGTTAAACCTGTCCATGTGTCAGTATATAATACACAATCTTCCTTAGTTACAGGAACCGTTAAATCTAAACTGTAAACACCTGTTGATACGTGTTTTGTTTCTGCTGTTGTAATTAAATCAAAAACATTACCATCTTCGTCTCTAATAACTGCACCAGGATTATAATCTAAATTGGTAAGTTGTCCACCTACATTTACATAAAGATATAATTTATTTGATTTACCTTTATAGAATCTATTTCTATCATCTCTAATAGGGTTATCATATATTGTTTCCACAAATGGTTGATAATAAGTTTGAGTTTGCTCTTTGAAGAATCCTACGTATTGAGCATCTGCTCTAACTACATCTTCTAAACCTCTCTCAAAAGATAATCCATAACCATAGTTAGTTGTACCACCAGTGATAAGGCTATTTACCTCATCAGTAATATCCATATCTATATCTTCATTCCCATTATCAAAAGATTGTGTAGTTACTGTAATTGCTGATGGTGAACCACTATAAACACCTTCTTGATCCCAATTAGTTGACGATGTTGCAAATAACCAGTTACTAGCACCATCTATATAAGAAATTGTATCATCATCAGTAGATGTTACTTTATTGTAATCATAACCTACTCCTTCATCCCATTCTTTATTCACTCTGAATAATGTTAAATCAAAAGAAGATGCTCTTTGATAACCATTAGTTGCTTTTTGCCCTAATAAATCCTTATCAAAAGAAGATGTGTTAGTCATTTTAAGAACATGTTTAACATTAGATAAGTCACCTAATTCACCACTATTATATTTAGATTGTAAATCAGTAACATCAAAATATAATAAATGTCTACTATATTGTGTTGCTGTTGGATTACCCCCATAATATAATTCAGCTATCTCATTTCTACCAGTATTGGTTTCTGTATTTTTAACAATTGTATTGTTCTTATCTATATATGTTCTTATTACCATCTTCTAGTTTTATAATAAATATCTTAATTTGTTTTAATATTCTTATTTAGAATACTTTCTAATTCAAAATTTAGTACATCTAATTTAGTTTGTCCTGGGTCTGAAGCCATACCATGATATGGATGTACATGTGTTAAAACGTATTGTTGAATAAGTGATAAGAATTGAACTAACTTCTCACCATATACTATAGATTGTGAAAGTTCTTCTATATCTTTTTGAGTATCACTATTGATAAGTTCTTCTCTATCTGTTAAATTGTATGTGTGAGCACCATTGTGACTTATTAAATTGATTTTATTTGCAACAACATTTATAGTACTACTATTATCTTCATTATCTTTTAACTGAAGATACCCTAAAGTATTATCATTAAACTTTAATCTATTATCATTCTTAAACTTAGCAATTCTAAGGACTGTTTGTTTTTCTTTAAGGATTAAATCACCACTTCCTCTTCCTTGTAGTGAGATATCATCATTATTAGGGTATAAACCTTTAGCCGTAGGAATGTTATCTATGTCTTTACCTGTCTTTGTCGGACCTTCAGGTAATAATGATTTTGCACTTTCTGCATCCTCATCTTCTAACTTATCTAATTGACTAATTAGTGGACCAACCCAATAACCATTAATTATTTGGTCATTGGATAAACTTTTTTTATGGGTTGCGGATAATACAAATACCCCTTGATTAATTTTAGGTATAACACCTAAATGTTTAGGTAATAAAGGTGCACACTTAATTATATCACTACCAGTCAATTTAATATTTAACATTCCATTTGGTAGTACTTCTGTAACCGTACCATAACCAATCAGCTTAATACTTTCACCTCTACTATCACTATGTATTATATCTGTTACCATTATTCTCCTTGATGTCTTTTAATTAAAGTCTCATTACCATTCAGAAAGTCCAATTCAATGTCTTTCATATTATCTATTAAATTATCTATTTTAGTTTTAATAGTTTCATGTTGATGTCTTAATGATTCTAATTTAATTCTAATATTAGAATTTGACATTTTATCCCATTTTTTTTCTACGTTGTCCATAATAAGTTATTTTATAATACCTCTACCGTATATTACATCTGCATTTGTTCCAGTTCCTGACGGACCAACTTGTACCGTAATACCACCCGGTGGTATAGTTATTTCTATTATTGCGTTTTCTATTAACTCATCAAAAATAGATTCAAACATTACTCTTTCTACTTTTAATGAAATATTTTCTTCACCACTAGGTAATGGACCTATCGGTACAATTTCTTGTTTTTTATTAAGGAAGTCACCTAATGCAGAATGTGCATTTACTCCTTTCTTAAATCTTTTACCAATCTCCAATATATATTTGTTGGTTGGTTTTTTAGGTGTATCCGAAGCCTCTAAAAGACTAAGTAATAAATCCACCATTGTTGATACACTTGTAATAACTCCCATATCCCTTAACCTTTATTAGCGTCTATCGCTTCTTTTGTACTATTATTCGCAGAATCAAAACCTACATCCACAGCACTATTTAATAACTCACCGTCTGTACCTAATGAAGTTGTTACTTTACCTAAAGCTTTAGCAATTGCTGCGAATCTACCAGCATCTTCAATATTTTGTTTAGGTAATAAAGATTCTAAACTCTTTTTTTCTTCGTCTACTTTTCTACTAATTTTTTGTTTTATTGCACATTTTACAATATCAGTCAATTCATCAATTAGCTGTGGTAGTAATAAACCAAATATTAATTTCTTTAATATACCTAACATAATATCCCTAACTACACATATGATAGACTTTAAGAAATCTTTAACATTAAAGAATCTTGCCTTTTTATTAACCATATAATATAACATTACAACTAGTATGTTTATCTTAGGTGATAATACCATAGATACTATTACTGTACTTAAATTTTGTAAGAAATCAATAAAGAACTCTATATACCCTTTATTCCTTTCTTCTGGCTCAAAACCACTTACAGATTCATTAGCAATTTGTGTTAAACCACCATCTATGATAGTAATCCTTTCTTCATCATTAGTCGCCTTTTCTATTCTTTCATTAAAACTTATAAGTGTATCATCATTTATTGTAGATTTTCCACAACAACAGTTGGATGAATCAAATTCACCTGTATACATTTCATTTGTATTCCTATCTATTGCATCTTTTTGTTCTTTATCGAAAGTGGTAAAACTATTGTCAATCTTAATATCTGGGTTTTCAACACCCTCATCAAATAATTGTTTAACTGCAGCATTAAACTCAGCTTTCTTTCTTATTGATGTAATAGATAAATTACCTAACCTAGATGTTAAACCATATTTAAGGTCCATTACATTAGGTATTGTTTTTGACGATATTATAATTGGTGATTGAGAATTGATATAGTCATTAACAAAATTGATTAGTGGTTGTCCTTTATAAGAAGGATTTATTTTCATGTTAATAACATTGTTTCTTTTATCAGTATTTTGTTCCCCTTTTTCATTTTGGTTATTCGCGGTATCTAAACTTTCATCATAACCTACATTTTTATCTTTTGTGACAAAACTAAAAGTAGCAATATCCTTCCAAGATGCAGAACCTTCATTTATAACATTAAATAAAAATCTATTCATATCGTCATCACCACCATAAATAAACTTACCAGCTTCACTATCTGGATGAATAGAAAACATGTCTTGAAAATCAATTTGTTTAACTTCTATATTAATACCAGCCTTAATCATCCAGTTAGGTATATTAGGATTTACTTTACATAAAAAACATGAGTTCAGATTATTTCTAAGTGTGAAGTTTAATTCTGATGATAGAATATTTAATTCTTTTGTTAACCATTTAGTTAATAATTTTTGCATTTTAACTAAATTGATATCAAGTAGTGTTATTAATATATCTATTAAAAATTTAACAACATCATTTAACCCTTCTTTAACTGCGTCAACTACTCCACCAAAATTTAGTGAGGGAAAGGCACTACAGATTACATTAGCAATACCTAACTTAGCTAAAAGACTTTTTTTTAATTTAGCTAATTTATCATCAGCTTTTTTTCTTTCATCTTTACGACCTTCTTTAGTAGATAAGTTTTTTAATCTACTTTTTTTATTGTCTACACCCTTATCGGCATTTTTAGTTTTTTGTAGTGATTCTTTTGACATCGTATAAAACTTTAATCATCATCCAAATCATATTCGGTGTTGGATTTATTTTGTTGCTCCTTAAATAATTGTCTAAGAAGGTCTTTGTCTTCCTCATTGATACCACCATCTGAATTAGTATCACTACTATCCTCTTCTTTATTAGATGATACAATTTGACTTTGTAGTTTGGCTAGTGAAAGTTTTTTATCGATTGCAGAATCAATAAGTTTTAAGGTTTCATTGTTAACTTTACCTATTTGGTACTCGTCACCAATATCCTCAACCTCAGCCCTACTCTTTCTTTCGTTGAGTTCTTTACGGGCAGAGTTCATTAAGTTTGAACTGTCATTATAAATTTCTTGCATAAATTCAGTCAAACTATCCTTATTAAGGTTTATTTTTGTTTTCTTTGGTCTAGACATAACTCTTTTCTTTATAAATATTAAATAAAGATATTTTTTGTTACAATTGACCCTTATCTATCTTATCGTCTTTAACTAATTTATAGATTTTCTTATATCTTCTCATACCTAACCTAATATCTTTGGTGGTTAGTCCTGTGATTTCTCTAATGTATGATAGGATAAGGTTCTTGTTGTATTTGTTTCCACTTTCTACTTGTTCAAATATAGTTTCCCAATTATCTAATATAGTAATAAGTGCATCCCCTACTTTAATTTCATTTTCATTAAGTTTACTTTTCTCCATCTCTTCCTTTATGGAATCAGATATCTCAATAATAAACTTATCTAGGGGGGTTTTATCTTGATGTTCATCTATATAATAAATGTTTTCTGGCCTTTCTTCTACAACCCTATAAACATCTTCATATGAAACATTCTGTTTCATTTTCTTATCATCCTTAATTAGTCTACCTAGTAAATAGTTTTTACATATAGTACCAAAATAAGAATAAGATTTTTTGTTAGCATCAAAGTTAAATTTTGACATTTTAGTTGCCAAAAATGATAGTGTATCCGTATGGATATCCTCAAAAGTCATTCCTTTAGGGTATAGTTTATACTTCCTAATGATTGACTCAATCATCTTATTTAACGGATCTTTTAAGTCTCTATTATATATTCTATCTCTCTCATAAGCATCCTCAGATGTACCAGTCCATATTTCTTTGGCTTTTTCTGGGTTAGTCTTAAACTTAGGGTCATTGATATCTGGTATCATGACCCCTAAGCTTAAAAACTTTATAACTGCTTCTTCTTGAGGTGGACCGAAGTATAAATCATTAACTCTTTTCCTTCCTCTTTTTTTCTGTTCTTCTGACATCTAAGATGTTTATCTCTCATATGTTATTTCTCTATCTTCAGCCCAAAAATATTCTTTCTTAGCTTGATTTTGCCAGAACTTACTTTCAATAGGATTCATTCTTTCTCTGTATTCCATAAATAAAGAACCTTCTCTACTATTTGTGTGTTTGTAACCCAATTTAGGGATAACTTTCACTGGAACTGAGTTATAAGTCATTCTCAATAAGAACTCATATGTAAATGTTAATTCCATGTTTGTTTTTAACCCACCGAAATTATCAATTAATTCTTTTTTGACAATCATACCATCAAAGTTGAAGTTAGCAAAACTCTGTAATACATTATTGTCGATGTATCCCATTTCTTCTGAGAAGTCTTTTGCCCATACCGCTTCGTTTGTGAATGATAAGAATTGACCTTCTGGACTAGTTTCAAAAACAATTGGTAAGAATACTCCTACCTCTGGATAATGTGAGATATACTCTTCACCAGACTCTAACCAAATGTTAGATAACTCATCATCACACTCTAAGAATGTGAAATATTCTGTTGTAGTTTCTTCTACACCTTTATTGATTTGACCTTGAAAAGATGTATTACCATCATTTTCTACTAATCTTACATAGTCTTTAGTCTTTCCCCAATCAAAAGAAGTAAGTAACTCTTTTAATTCAGTTTCAGTTGAATGAACAACTAATAACTCTTTAGGGGTTGTGTTTTGATTTGCAACACTCTCTACCGCTTTTTTAAGGTATGTTTCTGTGTTGTTTTTTGCCGTATGTACCGGAATTATAACTGTAATATTTGACATATCTATTTCTTTTTTAATTTATTATTCGTTAGTTACTGTTGTTTCAGTTTTAGTTGTTACTACTTCTTCAGCGTTAGTTAGTAAAGTCTGTAACTCAACTTCTCTAGCACCGATGATATTTGTGTAAGTAGTCTCAACATTTTTTCTTAGATTTTCCATTGTGTAGTTAGAAGCTGTTTCTCCCATACCATTTGTAATGTTTTGTGGGATACCACCCTCTAAGTATAAACCAACCATAGTAGCTACGATATCTGGAATTGAGTTGATGTTGTTAGTCCACACACCATTATCTTTTAGATTAAGTGTACCATTCTCATCTGTTTCACCCATCCATTCTGGAATCATTCTAGGTGTCTTACCAACTACTGGAGTATTTGATTTCATACACTCAATTGGGAATGTCCCAAACCCAGATAAATCATCAATCCATACACCTAAGAAAGAATCTCTTAATTCTGATGCAAATGTTTCTCTAGACATACCTGACATATCTCTAAATGTAACAAACTTATAATGTGGATATTTTTGATAGAATGATTTAACTAATTTAAGAATCTCTCTTTTTTCTCTTGAACTGATAGCGATGATAGGTTTTTTAGGTTTTTCATTTGATGTAAAGAAGTCTGGAATCCCTACTGGTAAAACATGTGTGTTAGTACCTCTAAAAACAGACTCAACATATTCTTTTTGAGTATTAGATGTCGTTATTACATCATTTACTCCGAATTGTTGCCAATTCTCTCCTAACCCTAAATCTTCTAACATATACTCATAAGCTTGAAGTAAAACAATTCTCTTACAAGGGAAGTTTTGAGTTTCTTTAATCAATCCACCAAATGCTTCTGGTATGATTAAGAAATCAGAAGGTCCAACTTGTAGTTGTTGTGCTTCGATAGATGCGTGTGGTAAGTTAGCGTATTCTTCACCTAACCAGTTAGCAATACCCATACCATTTTCATCTTCATATAATTTATAGTCATTCTGTTGGTGTAGGACATATGCTCTATACCCTAATTCATTTAACACTTTTACGTGCTCATAGATGTTTGCAACACTTGCAACAGGATTACCTTTTGTATCAATCGTATAAAAATAGATACCGAAATCCTTACTTTTAATTTTACTTAAAGCCGTTTTCAAATTTTCAACTTGTTCGCTCATTTAATTTAATTTTAATTATTTAATATTATTATACCTCTTTTAGTATGTCGTAATGTATAAGTGTATTATACGCTAATTTAAATGATACTGGTAGAGAATTTAATGACATCATCCCTAATTTCTCATCTATATCATCTGCTGTTTGTAAAACGATTGCAATCATATCTCGTAGCATTTCATATTTTGCTACATCTACATGAAGTGCATCATCTACAATATTCTTACCTTTTTCGTCTTTTATAAGTTTACCGTCATCATCTCTTAGAAATGGACTTTTTGCTCTTACTATGTCTGATAATTTCTCAAAATCAACGATTAGTTCGTTGCCTGCAAAATCTAAATATTGTTTTTCCATATGTATAATTTTAGTGTGTAATAATAATTTGTAAAGATTACTCTGTAACCTCTGTAAAACTCACTGTTTGAGTATTTAAAACTTTGTTTAGGACAGTCTTATCGTCCAATATTTCTTTTAAATCTATAATGGTATAATCTGAATCACAATTCTTATTGTAGTTATTTATAACCTTAATAGATACTTTACCTTGTGGTTTAGATTCTAATGTATGTGGGTTAGCAGTAATTAGTATATCAACATGGTCCCATTTATTCTTATAGTCTCTAACAAACTTAATATTATTAAACTTACCAGATAACTTAGACAAAAAGAATAGTGTTGATGGTTTACTGTTATTTAACTCCTTAGATATAATAATAGGTTCATGCCCTTCATCTTCAATCCAATTGTGTATTTGATTTAAGTGCTCAACAGCATTTAATTTAGATTCACCTGCGTGTCCAAATACCTCTAATGCTGAGTCCACATATAAAAACTCATTTAATTCTTGTGTTCCACCAGTAAATGTGAAATACTCTAATAAATCGAAAGACGTTATCTTTCTTTCAGGTAACTCTTCACCTTCTTCTAATTCTTGTGGGAAATATTTATCATAGGTCTTTTCTAATTGACCCATAAAATCTCTAACCACACCATCTAATGCGATTCCTACTTTCATTCTAAAACTTTTTTACTTTCCTACTTATTACTATCTTCCATATCATCAAAAACTTGTTCAACAAGTTTAATGATAGGGTTTCTAACAACATCGTTTGGGTCTCTTAATTCAACACAACCGAAACCTGCAACATTGTCAAATCTTCTTAAAACAATTTCCAATGAGCTATCTCTTTTGTTTCTAATATCCTTTTGTTTAACATCACCCATAATAACCATTTTAGAGTTGTCTCCAATTCTAGTCATAAGAGTTCTGATGTTATCTAAAGAGATATTCTGAGCTTCATCAATTAAGATAATAGAGTTATCAATACTTCTACCTCTAGCAAATGCAATTGGTACAATCTCTATAACACCTAACTCAATAAGTTTCTCCATTCTAGTCTTACCAATCAACTTTCTGATATTATCAGTAAATGATTCCATAATTGGTGCCATCTTCTCTTCTAAATTTCCTGGTAAATGTCCAATCTCTTCATTTTTAAGTGGGGTAATAGATTTAACTAAAACAATTCTCTTATACTTAGGTCTAGATTTAATTAATTTTAACGCCTCAGAACAAGAAAGGAAGGTTTTACCAGAACCTGGTAACCCACTACATATTGTAATCTCATTTTGTTTGATTGAATTAACTAATTTCTTTTGATTCTCTGTCTTACACTTAGTGTTTATTGACATTGTTTGTAAGAACTTGTCTTCTTCAATATTTCTACTCCATACAAATTCTTCGACTTCCCTCAGTTCCTCTTCGGATAGTTGTTTGTTTCTTCTACTTTTTCTA
>Ga0208767_1002841_pt1 | contig 12870 bp, 17 predicted proteins | sample VirMetDEL_Mar_21_FD_184514 | JGI IMG/M metagenome (GOLD analysis project Ga0208767, IMG submission 184514) | Aqueous microbial communities from the Delaware River and Bay under freshwater to marine salinity gradient to study organic matter... | ecosystem: Environmental > Aquatic > Marine >... | reverse complement strand
ATTTCAATGCTTGGTCTGCTGATATAACTGGTGTTTCGAATCTATTATTAATCATTTGAGTGATAATATATAGTTAGAAAAAAAAGAAATCAAATTTATTTAGTTTTTTTGTTTTTTTGTTTTTTTCATATTTTTTTACAAGCATTCATATTTTATTCAAGTTTTTTCAGTGCTTTCTTCTGTTGTTCTCCATCCATTGTATTCACTGCTTTCCAGTGATTCCAAGTTTTTTCCGCCCAGTCTGGGTCTTCTTTTTCCTCCACGATGGAAACAATGTTTCGTGGGGCGTTCTGGATTTCTTCAAGTTTGCGGAGGTATTCCGCTCGTTGCTTCTCGTATGCTGCTTGCTCCTCTGCCGTCCTTTGAGGGGGAGTCCAATAGGTGACGGGCATTTTGATAGAAAGTTTTGATAGAAAGTTTTGTAGGTGCTGAAAGTTTTGTAGATGATGATGATGTTCTGGAATATTTCTACATCAAACGGAGTCAGCGAAAAAAACAATCAGATTTTTTTTGGACTCAAAATGAAATTTAATATGTGTAATAACCAAATGGTAGTGTTTGGTGTGTTTCAAAACAAAAATAAAACAGAATTACAATTACAAATACTTTTGACTATCTAAAACACTACAAACACTACCTAATTTATTTCTTCTTGAATAGTTTGATGGACTTCATCAATAATTTGAATTGCTTGTCTTCGTCTTCTTCGTAGATTCTGTTATACAATGTTCCGCATTCATCGCAGAAGTCCATATTATCCATACACCAGTAGTCATCACCATCACATTGGATGGTCTTACCACACCAGTCGCAAATTGTGTTGTCTTCATAGCAGTCTTCGCAAGTAATTTCGCCGTTCTTGATGTGAGCGTGGTCGTGGTCTTTGCTGTCACGAACAATTTCAACGCGGCAGACGGAGCATTTGAGAGAGTCCATTTTTGTAGAGCGTTTGAAAGTTTTTGTAGAGAGTTTGACGCATTCATCGCAAAAGTCCATTCCGTTCTTACACCAGCGGTCATCACATTGGATGGTCTTACCACACCAGTCGCAGACGGAGCATTTGAGAGAGTCCATTTTTGTAGAGAGTTTGAGAGTTTTGAGGGTGCTGATGATGTTCTGGAATATTTCTACATCAAACGGAGTCAGCGAAAAAAACAATCAGATTTTTTTTGGGTCAAAAAACACGATTGATATGTGTAACAACTGAAACAAAAATAAAACTAAATTACATTACTAAACAATACTACTACTACTACTACTACTACTACCTAATTTATTTCTTCTTCTTGCTCTTCTTGCCCTTCTTCTTCTTCTTGCTGTTGCGTTTCTTGGGGAAGGTTTTCTCTTTCAAATCCAAAGTCCATTTCTGTGGTTCGGTCGCATTTTCTGGGTCATCGTGTTCTGGTGTGCCGAAAATATGGAGTTGTTCCCCAGTTCTCACAAATTGTTTTTCCAACATTTTGTGAGCGGCATCTGCGTGAATCTTCTTCTTGTAGATGTAGGTGACTCCATCCACCATTGTTCCCAATCCAATAGAGAGGATACTCATTGTGTCTCCATCTGTGCCTTGTTGATACACATTGGCGAATACCTTCTTGCGACCAACTTGGATTTCCTTGCGGTTACATTGGTATGAACGGAGGTTCTTCTTCTTCCACTCGCGAAGTTCTGGTAGGTGTTCGTCGCTCCATCTCGCACACATAAAGTTCCCAATTCGTTTGTGAAAGAATAGCACATCTTCGGTTGGGTCATTGATAAACCCAGAAATCTGTCGCATCAAAGCATCCTTAAATGCGTTGGATTCAAATGTTCCGTAGTTCGTGTAAAATGTCGGCATCGTGAAAAGTTTTGAAAGTTTTAAGTGAAAGTTTTGAGATATGTATAATAAGCGAGTTGTGTTTAAATCAATATTGTTCTGGAATATTTCTACATCAAACGGATTCAGCGAAAAAAACAATCAGATTTTTTTCCGTCATTTTTTTAAAGTCCAAAATAAATCTGATTTGTTTTTTGTCAATCATATTATCAACAATCAATTCATATTATCAATCACCAATTCATATTTTCAAACAGCAATTCATATAAAATGTCTCGCAACTACTCCGCCAAAGAAACAAACGCCATCCACTCTTATGTTGAGAAATCTGGATATGACGACCATATTAGTCGCATCAAAGATTATCTCCTTTGTATTGGATGTGGAAGTGGAATTCTCGCAGAGATAATAATAGATAGTGGAAGATTAGATTGTCAGTTGTGTGTTTCGTGCTGTGAAATTTGTGATAAAGCAAAAGATTGTCGTGAAGTAGGAGAAGAACCAGAAGAAGAATGTGATGAAGAAGACCAACACGATTATAAATGGAATGATTTAGATGACATAGTCATATGGAACGGATGGCGAATGTGTGATTGTTGTGCGAGGAAATTAAAGAAACACGACGAGGAAGAAATCAAACCATTTAAAAGATGGATGGAAGAATGGGACTATACCGCAGAGGATTTTGCTGGGGATAAACTAATTGAATGAATTTGGTAGTGTTTGTAGTGTTTTAGAAATAGTAAAATTTATTTGTAAATGTAATTCTGTTTTATTTTTGTTTTGAAACACACCAAACACTACCATTTAGTTATTATACATATTAAATTTTATTTTGACTCCAAAAAAAATCTGATTTGTTTTTCGTGAGATGTTGGATGAGTAATAAATTTTCAACAATTCATATTTTCAACTACTCACTTCATATTTTCAAACAGCAATTCATATAAAATGATGAAAGGAAAGATGATGACGAAACAACAATATTACGAGCATTTGGAGCAAGAAAACTTCCGTCTCAAAGACAATTTCAAAGAATTAGTAACAAAACATTGCGATGTTCGTGAAGAGATGAATTCTTGGATGGAAGGTCTCCAAGAAACAATCAAAGAACTCCAAGAGGAAAAGAAAAAACTCCAAGAAGAAAACAAGAAACTCCAAGAGGAAGTTGAGGTGCTGACAGAGTCTTGCGATGATTGGGTGGGTTCATATGACGAAATGAAAAAACAACTGGATGAAACAGAACAAAAGTATCAAGAACTGAATGATGCGGTGGAAAACAACTATATGACAATTGAAGAACACAACGAATATTACAGCGATGTGAAATTGGAAAAGGAAGAAGCAGAAAAAAAGTATGAGGATTTGAATAAAATTGTTTCTACATTTTGTAACAAAAAGTTGGGAACATTAAAAGATTTGATGGGAAGTTTATTGGGTTGGCATTATTATGGTTGGTCTGTGGAAGATTGTATTGACCCAGAAAATATCGGTAATAGTCAATAAAATCTATTGTAATTATAAATAACAAATTATGGCGAAACCAGCAAATCCAAGTTTATATGCGAAAGCAAAAGCAAAATATAAAAATATGAAACATTCTGCTTATAAAAGCGGACTTGTAGTAAAAGCATACAAAGCAATGGGCGGTAAATATACTGGAAGCAAACCAGCAAAAAAAGGATTGACTCGTTGGTTCAAGGAAAAATGGCGGACACAAAGCGGAAGTAAAACTTACAAAAAGAAAGGTGATATATTTAGACCAACAAAACGAATTACAAAAAAAACCCCTACTACTATGAGTGAATTAACAAAAGCACAGAAACAAAGAGCAATGCGTGAAAAGAAAAAAACTGGTAGAGTTAAAAAATATAAAAAATAAATAATATTTTTATTTTATATAAGATTATGGTTAAGAAAAATGATAAACCTTTGTATAAACCTTTTAATGCTCCTTCTTCTTCTAAATACAAGAAGATGGTGTATGTTATGAAAGATGGTAAAAAGCGTAAAATTGGATTCGGACATCGTGGATACAGACATAATTATTCAGCAAAAGCAAGACAAAATTATTTGAAACGGAGTGCTGGTATTCGTGATAAGAGTGGTAAATTAACAAAGAATAATAAGAATTCGGCAAATTATTGGGCGAGAAAAGTTTTGTGGAATGCGTAAAGTTTTTTTGAGGTCAAAATGAAAAGATATGTGTAATAACCAAATGGTAGTGTTTGGTGTGTTTCAAAACAAAAAATAAAACAGAATTATATTTACAAATACTTTTGACTATCTAAAACACTACAAACACTACCATCTATTTTTATTCTTCTAATGGATACATTGGATATTTGTCTTCGTCCAATTCAATTCCTTCTTCGGTCAAGGGAGAGAGTTCTTCAAACAATTGTTCGGTAAGGTCTTCATCAAATACATCGTTGCCTACACAATCGGTGACAATTTTCAATGCTTTTTCAGTTTCGTCGCAAAGTGCTTTTCGCACTCGTTCGGCAATGAGTTTTGTTTCTTCTTCGTTGTCCTCCTCGTAGTCGCAGTATAACCAATCGGTTTCAAGGTTGAAGCACTCTGCCCCAATTGCTTTTGCGATGAAAACCAACTTCTGGTCGGTCGTGTAAGTTTGTGCGGACATTTTCTTGAAAGTTTTGAGAGTTTGAGAGTTTGAGAGTTTGAGAGTTTGAGATGCTGATGATGTTCTGGAATATTTCTACATCAAACGGAGTCAGCGAAAAAACACATCAGATTTTTTTTGGGGTCAAAAATGAAAAGTAATATGTGTAATAACTAAAATTTATTGAACCTGGTTGCCGTATGGGTGAATTTGTCTATCAGTAAGATTATCACCTTGTCTCATATATTTCGCCATCATTTTCGCTTGTTTAATAACTGGGTCTGGTCTAACTTCGATACAAGCAATAGTGTAGGCATCTAAATCTTCTGTTGGGACTCCATCAATATCACAAACTCTAATTCTCAATGTATTTAATGTAATAGGATATGAATTACCTAAATCATTATATAATTCAGTTTTTCTTTCACTTGTATATGTTTCATCACCAACGGAAGCGTTATTAACAGAAGATAAATCAATAGGTGCTAAAAAGGCATTTTTTGAATTGAAACCAGTTTTGGATGCGGTATAATTTTGTAGTTGAGGTAAATCTGGTAATGATAAATAATATTGTGGGAATTCGCCAGTTTGTTTTACAATACCCTCATCATCACCACTTACAATACCAATACCATAGGATGCTGAAACATCTGCTTGTCCGTCAAAACCTCTTGCTGATAAACCTAAAATTTCACATTCAACATTTCCGTATGTATCTCTATAAACACTTTCCCAATTATCAGTATTCCAATATTCGGTATTAGCAAAAGCAACAGGGTTTACTGCTGTGGAATCAATTTTATTAAATTCGCCTTTGATAAAATTTTGACCTGGTATATCTCTATCAAAGTTTTTTGACATAATAACCATAGAATGATTAATAGTAACATTACCAGCAATAGGATTTCTTTCTTCTTCAGTAGTAAATCTTCCACCACCAGATGCGATATAACCTCCTTGTGCTGTATTGATTGGGTCTAATGCGTAGGCGACTTCGTGTCCTCCTCCGTGTCCCCAGTTTTGTCTTGCTCCTTCTGTTCCATCACGATGTAATGATGTAGCGAAAGAAGTCATTAAACTACAAGGAGTTCCTTCTTTTCTATATACAAATCTTCCAGGATTGGTAGTATCATAATCATTTGTTTGAACGACACGCAATGTAGTTTCAATGTAATTATTACCATCTTGAGTAATAACATCTGTATAATTTGCTGCTGCTGGTGCTTTCTTTTTAATGACTAATCTGTATCGGACTAAATCACCTCCGCCAGCAACATTTGATTTACCACATTCGAAAATTTGAATAATAATTTTACTATCAGCATCAATTAATGGTTTGTTTCCATTATCAGGTCTTAACCCATTTCCAACATTAAGAGACGCCCATCTTGCTCCGCCGTTTGGTAGATTGGTTTCATTACCTTGTGCGTTTCTGTTCGTCCAGTTATTCATACTCCAATTAAGGGCAATTTGTCCGTTTGCTTTAACACCAGCACCAACAACAAACATATCACTTAAGTCGATTTTGCTGTTATTACTTTGGTCTATACCACCAGTTGTAGCGGATAATAAAGGAGCATTTGTATTATCATATCTTTTTATAACATTGATACTTGATGGTGTGTTTCTAAATCTTGTAGCATTTACGGGGTCAGCACTTGAATTTTTCTCACTACCGAACCACCATAGAAAGTAATTATCATCTGGTATAGCAGTAGTTTGTGAAGGAGTTAAATCAGCAAAATCCGCATAATAGGAGCAAATTAATACTGGGGAGGCATCAGTTCCGCCAACTTCACCGCAAACAATAGGTTTAGAAATCCAAGCATAATTATGAAAATTATTTGCTGGGTCATTTGCTGAAACAAGTCTCAAACCAAAATCAGTATCTGCGGCAGCAGCACCATTAGGAATAGCAGTATCAGAAACTTCAGCAACCATACCACCAGTATTATAAGCACCACCACCAGCATCATTTCCAAAAACTTGAAATTGATTTCTGCCTTTAGTCCAAGTTTCAGAGTGTGCTGCTGGAATAGCGGCAAGTGGAATAATATATGATTCCATAGATTGTAACTTGATAGTTAATCTATCATCGGCATTACTCAAAGTAACTTCGAAACCACCTCTTGCTCGTGGGAAGTTAGTCATAGCATCATTAAGTGCTTTTTGGAGCATAGCGGAAAAGTTAAGATTTGGGTCGCCTTTATTTTTCAAGTCATATTTACCTCTCGGCATTTGAACGAAAAAGGGAGCATAAGAACCAGCAGTTCTACTCCAAGCACAACCAATAAACATAGCGAATGTATCATTATTAGCATCAATTTCTACAATATTATTAGTAGCATTAACACGAGCATTAACTAAACGGACTTGTGAATGTGGTGGAAGTGTTAAGGGGTCACTCATATTGACTTGAAAATCAGCGTGATTATCTTGTCCTACACTGGAAAGATATAGGAATAAATTTTTGTCGTAATTAGCATTCATTGTTTTTTAAAATTATTATATAATAATAAAATATTTTATATAATTAGAGAAATAACAAAAACAATATTAATTATGCCGTATCATACAACTGCCTATAAACCTAAAACTAAAACAACAATATTCAAAGTCCATAAGATGTATAAGGGAAATATGGTGAAAACTGCTAAAACAATGGCGGAACATAAAAGATTGATGAAGATGGGATATAGTAATAGAAAACCTAAAACTAAAAAAAGACAGAAAAAATAATATGTGTAAGAACTAAATGGTAGTGTTTGGTGTGTTTTGAAACTTTATTTTTTTTACCTTTTCAATTTACAAAACTTTTGGATTTCTAAAACACTACAAACACTACCATTTTAATCAAACCTAATGATACAAGGTTTATCTGGTGGGAATCTGGTAATAGTTAAGAAACTACAATTCCGACCTTTTCGTGGTGGTTTAACTTTGACACCGATATTTTTTGCTGGGAAAGGTTTAAGAATTCTATAGTAATCCCATATATAATCCTTACTCATTCCTTGAACTTTATAGAAAGTATTTTTTTGATATGCGGCACATCTTTCATAAGTATTGACGATATTCTCGGCATTTAATTTCTTTCTTTCGCTGTAATAAATGATATTTTTCCAGTTCTTCTCATTGTGATGTTTTTTTTCTTTCCAGTTTTCTGGAAGTAAAACTCGTAGGTATTTCTTCGGCATTATAGTTATAATTAGTAAAGATTTTAAAAATAAGTTTTGAAAAAATTATCTAACATTTTATTATAATAATAAAAATAAAAAAAAATGTCTTCCGTATCAACAATGGGTGTATTAAAAACAAAGGAGTTGGGGTTCGCCTCAACCCTTAAAGCATTTGGGACAGCAAGTGATGCGAATCCTTTATCTTTTGAATTCGCAAACCAATCAGCAGCAAGAACTTTATCCGTTCCAGCACTTTCTGGAAATGCTGAAATGCTTACTGATTTAAGCACATTGTCAGCAGCAAAACTTAATTTAAATGGTGCTGATGCTGAAACTTCTCTCGCTGACACTGATGAATTCCTTTTCTACGATGCTTCCGCATCCGCAAACAGAAAAGTAACTGGTGCGAATCTTAAAACTTATGTCGGTGCTGGTAGTGGTGTTCCTTCTGGAACAAGCGGACAAGTCATAGTTTATGATGCTACGAATGCTGCTGCCGCAGTATCTCTTGCTGGTGATGCTACAATTGACAATACTGGTTCAATGACTATTGCGAATGATGCGATTGATTCTAATAAATTAGCAAATAATGCTGTCAGCGAGCAAAAAATTGCTTCTGGTGCTGTATCTGCTGATAAACTTGCTTCTGGTGCTGTAACTTCGGCAAAAATCCAATCTGGTGCTGTTGATAGTTCTGCTCTTGCTGCTGGTGCTGTAAATGAAGCGGCACTTGGTTCTGGGGCAGTAACTTCTGCTAAACTTGCTGCTGGTGCTGTGAATGCTGCTGCTCTTGGTGCTGGAGCAGTTGAGGAAGCGAAAATTGCTGCTGGTGCGGTGAGCGAGCAAAAACTTGCGAATGATGCTGTAACTTCGGATAAACTTGCTGCGAATGCTGTAACTTCGAATAAAATCCAAGATGATGCTGTCACTGATGTTAAAATCGCATCTTTCCCAACAAGTGCTGGAACTATGGAGGCGGACAAACTCGTTGTTTGTGATTCGAATAAAGATTTGACTGGTGGTCGTAATATGACTCTTACTGGAACTTCCCAAGCGGCAGAAATGGCGATTGGTTCTTCTCAATGGAAGTTTGTAATCAGTGGAGGAAACTTACAACTCCAATATTGGTCTGGTGCTGCTTGGGTTACAAAACAAACCTTTGAACCTTCATAAATGTTTGATTTTTTTATTTTTGTTTAAAAAAATATTTGTATTATATAAATCGATTATGAGTTCAACATTTATTTCTGGCGATGTTGTAAAATTCAAAAACCCTTATACAAAACAAGATGTAACATTAAAACACAACGACGAAGGTTATGATTTAATATTTAATTCCAATGTAATATTTGGGATAGGTTCGAATCACACAACTATAACGATAGGAAGATATACAATAAAAACAAGTGATGAAGGTGGAACAGGTGATTTAGAAATATATAAAAATGAAACAGATTTACTTCTTACCTTAAATAGGAATTAAATAAAAGTATAAAAAAAATACTAATTAGGGAGGAGGATTAGGTGAGAACACCTAATGACATATTATATTCATAAATAAATCTCTTGTAAACTTCGTATGATTTAATCGTATGGGTCAAAATTGGTTTATATATATATATAATAAAGATATATTTTTTAAATTATTTTTACAAACGGCAATATGCTGGGAAATCATCCAATTTATATTTTATATTTTTTTTATATTTCATTTCTCTGACCCCCTCTGGATATAAATATGGGTGATAGAAATCATTTTTCTTGTAATAATATCGCATAGATGCTTTCTTTTGACGCATCTTACCGATTTCACTTTTTTTATATTTATCTACTGCTGCCTTTTTTCGTTGTCTATCAAAGAAGTAATAGTATAATGCTTCTTTTTGTTGTTCCAAAGAGAACATAGTGGGGTTAATAGTTTTTCTCATCGCAAAATCCATAATTAGAAAATAAAATCAAGTGTCTAATTTTAGTTATATATAATAAACTAACTTACCTTTAAATTGTTTTGTGCTTTAAACTTATTCTTCGTCATCACTATTAGGCACACCCACTTGTGATAGTGGGTTATAATTTGTATCCAAACCCTTTTGAATAATATCAATATCTTGTTTAAACTTCCACTTTTCAAATTGATTAATGTGTGGTTGATTCATCTCCTTTGTGAGGAGAGCAATTTTGTTTTTTAGTGCTTTAACTACTCTTGCTGATAAGGGTTTTCTTTTTACTTCCGTTGATTCTGGTTTGTCTTCGTCTTCTTCTTCGCTGGAGTCATCGCTGTCTGGTGGTGTTTTTACTGGGATAATAATATTTTTTTGATTGTATTCGTGAAATTCCTTTGAAAGTATTTTGTTGATGGATGGTTTTGGTAGTTCTTCTTCCTCATCACTTTCATCATCAGTATCAATAGTGACATCATCATCAGTATCACTACATTCTTCTTCACTATCAACAATATCTTCATCACTTTCTTCATCCAAATTATTCAAATCCCATTTGAGTTCTTTAAGTTCAGTAGGCAAGTCCCATCGTTTCTCGCAATAGGCAACATAGTCTTTACATTCTTGTTTAGTTGATACAAGTTTTTGTTTGTATCCATTACGCATAATTGCTTGGTTGCCGAATAGTCTGGATGCTCGTTTGTTTGTATGACACCAACTACTGAACTCGTGTTTCATTTTGATTTTGGAAGCAGAAATAGCATTACAAAACCTTTCGTAGTCTTTGTATAAATCTGATGCTGTAGTCATTCGACCTTTCTTTGTTTTTTGTATTTGATAGGGATTGTTTTTAGCATACCAATACAGAAACTTGTCAGTAGTATAAACACCGAGTCGCTTTGCTCTCAAAGTTTCTTGTGTGTTTGGAAAGTCTTTTTCTTTGAAACCAGTTAGGTCTTGTGACATTAGAAAGTGGAAGATATGTTTCATAACCAATTTCTTTTGTGCTTCATTCTCTGCTCGTGACATATCGTATCCAAATCCGTGATGGTTATTCATTAGAGTCCAATACTTTGTGTTATTTGCGTAGTCAGCACACATATCCATAATCCAGAATCGTCTACTATCACTTTGAATAGGAACAGCATCGTCATCATTTGACAAGATAATGTGTGTGATGAAATCTGGAATAGTAATACCATCTTTGTAAAGTTCGCGAATGAATTGTTCTTTTTGTGTGATGACTTTTTTGAAAGCATCTTCCAAGATTTGATTGTCCTTCATTTTACTACCACGAAATTTCCCTGCCTCATCCCATACAACCATAAGTTTATTTTTGAAATAGGCATTCTTTTCGTTTAGCAATGCTTGGTATGAACCACCGCCGAGTGTAAGATAATACTTTGAACCGAGTAGCGAACACATAATTTTCTCAAACAGAAATGTTTTACCAGTGCCTTTTTCACCGAGCAAACAGAGACAGCATTCCAACTTTCTACCAGTAAGAATACCTTTGAGATATTTGAGTAAGAATTTGTAGCATTTGCCTCTACCAGAACAAACGACTTTTTTTAGAAAGTTTTTGAATGGTTTGATAAGTTTGTTATGTGTTGCTTTAGCGGTTTCATTGGTTTGTATTTTAGTCCAGAAGTCTTCATCCCATTCATATTCTAAACCATCATATAAATTCAATTCATTGACCGCTCCGTGTTGGTATGCCTTCTGATTGTAGAAGTCTGGGTCAAATGTAATTCGTTCATAGACTCGTCGTTCAACCCATTCAATCCAGGCATCTATCAATGATTGTTTCTTACCAGTTTTTGGATTGACATAGATTTCAAAACCTCTATCTTTCCAATGGTCTTTGAATGCTTTATCACTTTCGTATGAATGTGAAATACCACCAGTATCATTTGTAGTTCCGTCGAGATTGAAATCAGTAATACCGAAACCTCTGCCTTTACTGGATGCGTTAATTTGGAAAGCATAGCAACTGAAATATTCCAATGCTTTTTTGAGTTGTTTATTTTTTTTTTCTTTACTTTCTTCATCTTCTTTTGCTGATAAATGTTTGATGGAAGCACACAAACCAGTCAGCAATTTGAAATTGAATGGTTTGTTTCGTGCGAAGTTTGTTGGTAAATGTAGAACATCATTCCAACGAAGTTTCCAAAGATTGAATGCTGCTGGGTCGCTGTCAATCGCCCATCGGTATAGCATAGTGATAGATGCCTTACATTTTTCGTTATGGGACATCATATTGTAGTAAGCATCGCAACACGCTTTTTTATTAAGTCCAGTAGCACTATCTTTATGTTTGTAGTAATCTGGTGAAAGCATAGAAATTTCATCAAACAAATCTCTACCTTGTTCTTCTGGATAATGTTGTTGTAGAATTTTAGCGAGACACATCCAATTCCATTTCTTGTCGCATTTGTCTGGTGGAATAATAGCATCTTCACCATTCAAACCAAACAAACTTTGGATAATTTCAATAGGAAATTGTTGAACCAATGGACGATTTTGGTATGATTTCATAGTATCTTTGCTTTTGAGTGTAGTTTTAGATGTTTTGCCTCCAAGCACGGATGAATAGTCAATAGTTTCGTGTTCTATCTCTTTGTCAAAATTAATAAGTTCTTCGTCTGCTCTCGCCCAGATAGGACAATCAGTTAGAAAGTCATAACCTTCAACTTTACCTTTTGCTATTTTTTTACCCTTGTAATCTGTGGTAATGAGAATATGTGGTAATCGTTTTCCTCTGGATTTGTAATGTGGTGTGTTCTCCATTTGTTCCATTGCTGCGGCATATTGTTCTGGGTATTTTTGTTTGAATACATCTGGTTCATCAATATCAATAACTGCTTCTCCGCCGTGTAAGTCGTATCTCAAATATAGTTTGTAATCTTCTGGAATTTGCTTACCATTATAGACACGATTTGGTTTGGTCTTCATTTGCTTTCCGTCCAAAAATTCTTTTTGACTCCATTTAGAAAAGTCTTCAGCGTGTCTCAATTCGTGACATTTCTTTTCTCCAACATAAAACTCTTTCATCCAGAAGAAAGTCCATCTATAATTATTCTGTGTCAAATACTGATATAACTTCATTTTGCTAATTTATAATATGAATAATATGTTTTTATATATATCTAATATAATCTATCCTTTAAATTGTTTTATAGATGTATAAAATGTTTAAATCAAATTTATTACTACTCTGGGATGTGATAAAAATCAAATCAAATTTATTTGTTGTGATGTTGAGAAATGTGAAAATTAATATGTATAATAACTAAATGGTAGTGTTTGGTG
>Ga0208767_1002838_pt1 | contig 12878 bp, 34 predicted proteins | sample VirMetDEL_Mar_21_FD_184514 | JGI IMG/M metagenome (GOLD analysis project Ga0208767, IMG submission 184514) | Aqueous microbial communities from the Delaware River and Bay under freshwater to marine salinity gradient to study organic matter... | ecosystem: Environmental > Aquatic > Marine >... | reverse complement strand
TTCTGCTATGTGAACTTCCGATGCAAACATTGGATAAACAGGCTTCCCATCTTGAATATGCCCTAGCCGATTCATCACATAAACATCTATCCATGATTTTGTTTTACCCCTGATAAGATTGGAGTAATAACTGGATAACATGTTCTTGCAGTTCTCAGCTTTGGGGTTTGGATCATAATCTTCTAACTCTCCATCCTTATTCTTTACTTCCAGCATTCCAGAAGGTTGGGTGTAAAAACTCCAATTGTCTGGCTTGACCAGCATCTTAGCTTGCTCACGCGGTATATGATCTGGGATTGGAACCTCACCAGCCATGATAGGCCACCAATGATCTTCCTCGGGCGCGTTGGTATCGGCAATAACGCCAGTCCAAGAAGGACCGCCATCACGCATAGAAGGAAAACGCCCAACACGCATCGTACAGGCATCAATAATTGACTTAGGAATCTCTCGCGCCTCGTTGACCCATATACCCGTGAGTTCAAGAGAAAGGAGTTTCTTAACATCTTCGGGCCTATCAAGAGCCAAGAAAAGAACCTCAAGATCAATGTCTCCCTTTTTAATGTGATGCGTGTACGGCACTGACCAATGAAACTTTCCCCAGTCTGCCTCGGGAAACCAATCAAGCCAAGTCTTTATTGTAGTCGTTCTTAACTGCGGGTTTGTATTTCGAACAATGGCCCACCGACTTTTGCGAATACCATCTGGACCTTTCTTCTGTTGAAGCGCCCTTCGGAATACTTCAACACAACAGCCAACAGATTTGCCAGAACCTACTGGCCCCCTTATGCCACGAAAGAAAGTATCATCCTTCATAAAGGCTTTAAGCACTTCACCATCTGGCTTGTACTTGAAATCAATCATCGAAGACCCTTATCGACTCCAAACCTAATCATGTCTTGCACAACCTCAGGCGCAATACTTTCTATGAGTTTGTCACACTCAGAATCAGTAATAAAGTTCTTTCCATGCTTCTTAACAATATGCGCAAAGTGAACCTTCCTTACTATACCGCGAAGCAGGTCCAAGTCTTGCTGCCTGATTGTAGAAATAAAACTCATTAATTACTTCTTTTTGACATAAGTTGTAAAAGGCTTTTCCCAGTACGCCGCGTCAAATCTAGCATAGCACCACCACCAGAACCACGAAGACGCTTTATTATACTCCGCACTTTTACTTTATCTTCTTTAAGTGTTTTTACAGCTTTGTCATTTCCAGTTTTTTGAAATGACTTGATATTTCTATCTAAAGAAGAATCATGTTTCTCAGCTAAAGAAATTAACTTATCTCTAACATTTCTTTTGTCAGAGGTTGGATTCGCAATATCCATTAACTTTTTAAGAGACTCTCTATTATTACTCATCACGTATGCCCCTTACTCTTTTTCTTTGGTTTCCGCTTTTCTGCTTTAACTGGCTCTGGGCCTTGCTCCAGTTTTACAGAGTAGCTCATATGAGTTGCCTCAGTCCAAGTATGACCGTGAAGATCATGCGTGGGACCAGTCCACAACTCCTTAGTGCTTTTAACATACCAAGCCATTAGCTCTTTCCCTTTCTGGCAAGCTCTTGAAAACGCTTCTTGCCGTATTTCTTTCTGCCAATATAAGCCGCAAGAGCCTTTGGGTCTTTAACATCTTTTTTCTTAAGCTCGGTAACAAGCAAAGAAAAACGCTTACCAGTTCCTAGTTTCGGCTTCTTCATGTTCTATACTTCCTTACTTTCCGAGCAATTGCTTTCGGTTGAGCCACAAACTGCTGACCCTTTGCCTTACCCTCTCGTTTAGCTCTGGTTGTAGCTGCATATTCAGAACTACTAAGAGCAGCGATAGCCTTAGCAGGTAAGTAGCGCTCACCAGTCTCACTAGACTTCTTGCCAGACTTGGTTCGCCACTTCTGCTTTCCCCAATCCAGTAAAGATTTCTGAGAAGGTTTCATGGCGCTTCTTAAAAACCGCGAATTGAGTTTTGAGCACGCTCCATTAGATTTTCCAACCTTTTCTTTTTAGCCAAAAGATCGGGTTTACTCTCTTTGCCTCTAAGCATTCTAATCCCACGGCGTAAACCAGTTATTGCGTTTTTAGTAGCCTCAGCAAAGTTATAAGGATCACGACCTCCAGTTTTGTAAACTTTCTCTCCTTTGTATAAAGGTATAGACTGAAGCTCTTTGTCTATCTTCTTTAAAAGAGTAACACTCTTCGCTTTTACATTTTCCATCACGTATAACCTCCACCACGCTTCTTGTACTCCTTGGCAAGCAACTGTGCTTTCCTTGCCGACCATTGACCCGCAGCAGTCCCATGAGTTGCCCGCGCCTTAATCCTCTGGAATAAAGACTTCCTCATCTTAGGTTTAGTATAATTGCCAGCCTCATTTACCGCCATTAATATACTTACCTTCCATATCCCACTTCCGCTCTATCCGCTTGGCTCTGCTAAGAAGAGACTTATACTGAGGATTCCTATCACGAATGTAAGTCGCAACATCCATCATCACATTGTGATAACGCCGCAACCACTTGTTCGGCTGGTCCTCATCCGTAACCTTGTCAGGAATGTCAAACGCACTCATCTGCCTAAGCAAAGTGTCATATCGCTTTTCTTCGCTCAATAGGTTCTCTCCATAGGCATTAATAAACTACGCTTCTGCATCCCAGTCCGCTCAGGAACATCCTTAAATGTCTGCTCCTTCCGCTCAATCCTCTTCATAGACAAAGAAGGTAAAGGACCAAACTTAGGCTTCATCTCCCGATACATCTGATCAGCACTCTTGCCGCCACCAAAACACATAACTTAAGCCTTTCCCGCATTCTTATTACGCTTTATCGAACGATTTCTAGCGCGCGCCAACATCCTTAAATTCTTAGAAGAATTATCAAGCGGATTCCCATTCTTATGATCTACATCCCGACCGTCATTCTTAGAAGCCTTGCCCAACTTAATCATAGTATGACGCGCCTTCTTCCGCGCACGATTATCCTTCATCCTCTTAGGCGACTTGTCATACTTCCCCTCGCCACTCATAGAATAATCCCGAACGTATGATGGCGAACTAGGCATTCTTCTTATGCCTCTTCGCAAAATTACGCGCAGCCTCTACACTGCTAAATCCCCAAGCCTTCAATGCTAAAGCCTTCCGAGTCGGACGCCCCTTCTCATCCTTCATCGGACCCTTCATACCAGCAAACCTAGCAGCAAATGAAACACGCCTCGGATTCGTACCACCCTTCACAGGAGGCTTTAAATTAGCCCCCTCCTTACGCTTGAAATAAGCACGACCCGCAGCAGTCAAACCACCCTTCGGATTCTTATGCTCTTTTCGCATAACCAGAACTCTTCAATAATAACTTAACCTGAGACATGTCATCCCTAGGTGGTGCCTTCTCAGCTTGTTTCGCAAATCTAGCCATAACGAACCTATACTATAAAAAAAATAATTCTGACAATGCACAAAACCTTGAGAGAAAAAAATGCTAGTTGGGGACCACTTACAGGTAACTACTGCAAGTTTTTCCCCCCACCCCCCTAGCCAAGGTCAATGCTAACACGAATATCCCCAGCCACTTGAACCTGCGCACGATCAATAGGTTTATAGCCAGCCCTATCCAATAAATCCTTGCTCGCTTCTAGCTGAACATACTCAGATTTAGCGTTCTGAGACAGCCTACGCACAGTGTTCATTGCTGCAGTAGCACTAACTCCAAATTCCTCATTCATTCTCTGCATTAGATACTGCTGCACGTGTGCAGTCTTTAATGCTCTGTAAGCTGAGACGTATCCAGACTTCCCTTCACTGTATCCAGCTTTGCTCGCAGCCTTAGCTGGCGGTAGTCCTTCTGCTACCATTATATCAACGAGCGCTATCTGTTTATCAGTCAATTTCTTAGCGGGAAGCATATGTTCACTTTCTATATCTACCGTGTATAGCTATAAGGATACAGACTTTCAGTCCAGTTGCTTAGTGGTGAAGGACAGTGCTATGTCTTTCTTTGCTCAAAGGATTAAGAATTGTATCTATATCCTCTGGCCTTGCCCCCCCTTCCCTCTTCCCCCCCACACTAACACGATCTGTCAATAGCTTGTCAACCCCTTACGTTACGTCAACTTAATATTTATTTGGAGGATGGCCGTTGCTGGGAAGCTATCCGCTAACCATTGTAGTCAGTCTCTCCACATCTGCTATGACCTGCTTGATCTGTCCATCCCATTCTCTGCGGCGCAGACGCGCCTGTTAGTAGGGGGGATTGATCGTGCAAATCCCCCCTGTGACCCCCGAAAGCGTTCTCAATCGTGCGCTCACGCGCTCATTCTCATTTGGATTTATTTCACCCACTGCGGACAGGGGATTCGGGGCGTACCGTCTGTATCAGAAACCATTGCAGTCTGGGCGTACTGTTGTGGCTGCGGTCGCTGTTAACCCTGCCGCGCTGGCGCTGTTGCAGGGGCGACCTCTTGCGGCACCAACACGCCGTGCAGTGGCGCGGGTGTTGCAGTCAGCAATGGTATCTGATTCAGATGCGCTAAAGCGCACCCCGAACGCCCTGTCCTTGGGCTGAAAGAAATCTGGGGTCGCACACACAACTTAGAAAAGAAAGTGAGAACAAAATGACTACTTCAAAAACTGCACCACAAGCAAAAGGCAAAATGGCGAACAACAAAGCAGACAACCGCCCCGCATTCTACGACGAGATTGTCACCCACGCCGCATCACAAGCAGGATTGATCCTCGACGCTTGCGAAACCATCACAACCCACTGCGGCTTGACCGATAAGAAGATGGAAAACATCGCAGGACAACTATGCGGCGCCTCCGATTTCCTAATGAAGTATCCGCTCAATGACTGGAAACAAGCGGAGCAACGCCGCATTGACGCCGAGGAAAATTGCAAGGTTGACCCAGACAACGCAGAGTTTGCCGACATTCTCGACCAAACCATGCAGAGCGAGGAGGACAATTTCATGATCTACAAGGCGCTGGAGATGTTCAAAGTTGCAGCCTATAAGAATTATGAAACCGTAACAGGCACCCGCTACATACCCCTAGACCAACGACCAAGCAAAAACAAAAGGCCCAGCTTCAGGAAAGCAGGATGACAACCAACCACAACGGGCCAGTCTTCGGATTGGCCCAAAAAATTTTTCGCTCGCTGGCGCTCGCTCGCTGGGAAAATCTCATGATCTATCTAGCAATTACCAACCTCAAGGATTCCCAACACTCCGCGGGCCCCCTCCACCCACCCACCCCCCGCGGGCCTAAAATGAGTGTTGCGCTGTTAACCTCGTTTCACTCGGGCGCAATCACTTTCGCCCACAGGCGATTACGGAACCGCAGACTCAAGAAGCCACCCAACCACCCCGCCAACTCCAACCACAGGGAGGTACACTCAGGACTTTACTACGGTGAGATGAGCATGTGCGCATGCACCAAAACTTGTAACTAACGTGAGGAAAAATATGAATCCATACAAAATAATTGCCGATATAATCGGAATCCTAGCCATCATTGTGATTGTGCTAGGAATTGTGCTGATGATTGCAGCCGCAATTTAAAGGCGAAAAAGTGTCCGGCTATATAATATATGACGTGACGTCATTATTGCTTTTTAAATAAAGTCACTGCTAAAGTGCAGTGCATAACAAAGGAGAACAGAAATGAAACTATCAATATTTGAAGTCTTCAAGGTTACTGAAAAGATAACGTATCATGATAACTTCGTAACCAAAACCATAATAATCGAAGATACCGAAGGAACCAAATCAGAAATTGTTTTGTTTACCAATGGCGGTTTTTCGAATCTTATGAGTGACTCACTTAAACAGGAGTTTGTCGATGCTTGATTTCAGAAACTCATGGGACTTTCCAATCGAATCCCAACCAATCTATGACCAGCTTGGGCATGTCATTGAAGGGCATCAAAGCATTGTCCGCACTGATACAAATGAATCTCTTGGTGTTCACGGCTCACGATACAAAGCCGTGTCACATCAGGACGTAGTGGACTCAGTGGTTGACGGTATCAAGACCGCCGATCTGTCCAAAGACTACGACCTTTACGTTGACGTAATTGAGAACGGACGTAAACTTCGAGGTGAAATTTTATTTAATGATCTGACTATCGAACCAGCAGTCGGAGACTATGTGAAGTTTCGCGTTTCATTCTTCAATAGCTACGATGGCAGTTGGTCTTTTTCTCAGCTTGCTAATGGCTTACGGCTATGGTGTCTCAATGGCTGCACGACAGCCGATACTGTGGCGCGTAGTAAATACAAGCACACCACATCTATCAACGTAGAAGGATCAGCAGCCAAAGTTGTTGCTGGCCTTGATCACTTCATGTCACGCAAGGAAGTGTGGCAGCATTGGATGCAAACTAAACTTGAGCAAGAGCAAGTAGAAAACTTCTTCAAGAAAACAGTTTGCAAATCTTTCACACGCCAAAGGGCTGTGACCAAGACCAATGAAAAGCAATTAGAAAACTTGCTTAAAATTTGGAGCGAAGAAAAAGCTGGCTTGGGTTCTAACAAGTGGGCTTTGTATAACTGCCTGACATACTGGGCAACACACACCAACGAGTTACGCTCGCCAGAGATCGCTCGTTACAACAGAGAGATTTCAATTGCCAATGCAATGAAGTCTACACAATGGGAGAGTCTATAATGATGACACGCAAAGACTTTGAATGGATAGCGGATCGGTTTGGTCCGCTAGTCTTCTCGCCCATCACAATTGAAAAAATTGCTGATGATCTTCAAGAAACCAACCCACGGTTTGATCGTGATAAGTTTATTCAACGAGCCGTAGCAGCATGGGAAAAACACAATGACATCTCAGACGATGAAATCCCCTACTGAACTTTGTCCTGTTTGCGTAGGCGATGGGCAAATAGAATATGAAATCACAAAGCGTCAAACATTTGGTCGTGACATTGGTTACATAGATACTGAATGGGATAACTGCTATCAGTGTGAAGGAACAGGAGAAGTGCCAATCGCAGACTACCTATTGACGAGCAAGGAATGAATACTGCATAAGTGCAGTATGAAATCGTATCTGACTACACTAACTGATAAAGCAAATGAGTATGATGTTTCCTTGCTCAAAGCATTCAAGCAAGCAAGCATACCTACATCCACATACTACCGCGCTCAGTCTAGTGGTCAGATACGATACGAAACTGCATTGAGGGTATTCAATGCCATTGAAAAGCTACACGTACTACAACAAGCCCGTGAGCATACCCAAAGACTACGAGCGTCTGGTAAAAATATTAATCGACGCACGGTTCGCGCAAAGTTTAAGCCAAGAGTCGTTAGCTCATAAGATAGGGTGTGCAACTTCGCTGATCCACAAGTGGGAAACTGGCAAGCGAATACCCTCTGGCTTTATGTTAATGTGCTGGCTTGATGCTTTGAACTGTGAAATCGAAATCAAAAAAATCCCACAGAATCGTCTGTCTTAAATGCCAAGTAAAAACCGAATGGTTTGTGGCTATCTTAAAACAAACAAATGATAGCTATGAAAAGCATTGGTATATTTGCAGACGCTGCTATGAGGAAGACCAATGGCAAACCGTAATAAAAACAAAGGAACGTACCACGAGAAGTGGTTCGTCAAGTGGCTTGAAGCGGCAGGTATCAAGGCCAAAAGGCAGCCCCTCTCAGGCAGTCTGGGAGGCGAGTATAGCGGCGACATCAAGCTCGAACTCAACGGACACGAATTGGTAGGCGAAGTTAAATACCGTGACAAGTCTACCTTTCCTAGTCCCTTCAAAGTTTTAGAAGGCAGAGACATTGCCTTTTACAAAAGGCGGACAGGCGATCCGCAAACTCTAGTCATCGTATCAGGTGATACATTCCTCAAACTAATGGAGAACAACGATGCCTTACAGCAAAAATCAAATAGGCTACCAAAAGAACCAATCGAGTAAAGAAGCAGCATCCTTTAATGTAAAAGGCAAACTTACAGTCCGTGAGCAAGTGTTGAACTTATTCATAGAACACAAAGAACTTACCAATGAATCTGTTTCTCAACTATTAAATAGGCCAGAAATATCTGTGCGGCCTAGAATAACTGAGCTGAAAAACATGGGGTTTTTAGCTGACTCAGGCAAGAAGACCGTAGGTAAATGGGGAACTTCTATTACAATTTGGTCTTACAATAAGGACTCAAACAATGATTAAAAAACTATCTAACATGGCTGATGCTGCTATCTGGGATGCACAAGTCAACAAGTCTTCTACAAATCCTGACTACAATCGCGCTATCAAAAAGGAAGGTTTCTTTCTGGACACACACCAGATTGTAGCCAAACGCATTGAAAACGGAGAACCTGTTGGCGAGTTCTGGTTGCGAGGTAAAGCCAAAGAAGCACTGCTAGATCAGACTGACTTAAAGCAAAGTGACTTCTCTAAATACAATGGCTGGCTTCAAATGTATGGCAACTATCCAGAAAATAATTCTTGATATAACTGCGTAAGTGCAGTACCTTACCGCTTATAATATAAGGAGAACATCATGAAGCGAACAGGTTTCATTGGCGGTAGTGATTGCGTAAAAATCATGCAAGGTGATTGGCAAACACTATGGGAAGTAAAGACAGGGCGTAAAGAACCTGACAATTTATCAGATAACATTGCAGTGCAGCTTGGTAGCTGGACTGAATCCTTCAACCTGTCTTGGTTTGAAAAGCAACACAACTGTGTTCTTTCTGGGCATCAATATGAATATGAACAGATCGTTGGCACAGTAGCTTGTCGTGGTACAGTAGATGCGCGGTGGAACAATGCAATTGTAGAAGCCAAGCATACCAATGCCTTCAACAAAATGGATGACGTTGTAGAATTATACATGCCGCAAATCCAACTCTATGCACATCTTGCAAAAGCAGATGGCACTCACCTCTCAGTAATCTTTGGCAACAGCAAATGGGAGTCAACCTTTGTCCACTACAACGACGAGTATTTCAATTCTATGTGGGCGGTGGTGTCAGATTTCTGGAGTTACGTTCTCAGTGACACGCAACCAAATAATATTGAAGTTCAACCAATATCAACGGATGCCATCCCGTTGGATAAGATGGTCAGGAGAAACGCGAGCAGAGACAATCAATTCATTGACGCAGCAGTTACATACCTCAACGGATATGAACACAACCGCGTCTTCGAAAACGCCAAGAAAACCCTCAAGCAAATGGTCGGTCCAGAAGAAAGGGAAGTGTACTGTGATCAGCTTGCAGTTCGCAAAGACAAACGCGGTGCACTTAGAATAGTAAAACGATAAGGAGAACACCAATGACACTACAAATATGGAATAAGCTGGCCTCTTCAGACCCCAAGTATCTGAAGAAGGTCAGCTTCGGAAGCCGCAGCTTCACCGCAATCGACCCACAATACCAAGTCATGAAGATGACAGAAGAGTTTGGCCCCGTTGGTGAGGGCTGGGGTTGGCACAATCAAACAGAGATAGTGTCTCTGGCTAACGGAGACAGCGCTGTGTTAGCGCATGTGACTGTTTGGCATGGTAACCAAGGAAATATGTTTGGCCCCTTCACAGGCTGCCGTAAGTTCTTTGACGCTGCCAAGGGTCGATTGGCAGAGGATGCACCGAAGATGGCTATTACCGATGGCTTGACCAAAGCACTGTCTCACATTGGCTGTGATGCTGATGTGTTTCTTGGTAAGATGGATGGCAACAAGTATGATGCCGACAGCAACAGGAACAGCAATGGAGGGTGGTAAGCAAATCAAATTGGGGCTTGCAGAAGTGCAAGTCCTGATTGCTGTTGTAATACACAGCCTTAAATCTGGCTTTGCAAAAAGCAATGAACAAGGAATAGCTCTTGCTAATCTGGGTCTGAAACTCAGAAGCCTAGAAAAACAATTACTGAAAGGAAATAACTCATGACAGAAGAGCGTGTAGTAAAAGCTCAGAGAGTTAAAGAGTTAGTGCCCGATAAAGAATTACCTCATATTATTGAGCTTGCTAAGAAAAGACTAATAGCTCAACAAAAGTTTGTAGCAAGCAAAGAGGTAGTAAGCGAAAGAATCAACAGGCACTTAGTTGTCTTTGATTTAATGTACAACGGCTCGACATTAGACAAGGCTGGCAAAGTAATCGGCAAGTCTCGGGAAAGAACAAGACAGCTTGAAGCTAAAATGTGTCGAACAATTATGAAGTGTTATAAAATCTACAAAAGGAGTCAAAGAAATGTCTGAGTATGACGACACAAACAAAGGAGCAGCCTTCACGCCGTTCCCAACGCAGCAAATGATTCTTGCTGGCAAGATCAATGTGCAAGGCAAAGAATCCAAAACAGTCTTAGTTAAAGATGCAACCAAAGATGGGCGACCAATCATTGAGGTGTATCAGAGACTAGCAATCATGTTTGAGAATGACAAAACCAACAACGACAAAGCGCCAGATTACTCTGGACCGATAGATGAAAATCTAAAAGTCGCTGGCTGGCGCAGAAGCAAAGATGGCAAACCATACATGTCGCTATCTGTTTCAGCAAAAGGTCAACCGCAAGCATCCAGTGGCTTGCCAAACGATGACATTCCATTCTAAACTGTGAATGTTCTCTGGGAGGATATTGCCCTGTATGTTCGCCTCATAGCATACGACTCCTCCCTGACTGGCGCAGCTTCGGCTGCGTCCTTTTTTTTGGAGACACGAAATGCAATTCAACGGCAAAATCTTAAAGAAAGTCCGAGAACAAAGAGGCATAATTCAAACAGAAATATGTGATGCCATAAACTTACATCAATCTCTTTATTCTAAGTACGAAAGGGGCGTAGTAAAAGAGCCACCTGCAACAGCAATCAAAGACATTGCTGATTACTTAGGTCTGCCTTACGAAAGTTTCTTTGGTGAATTACCAAAAGAGACAGGGAAAAAAGCAAAGAATTATTCTGGCATTAAAAAATTATTGGAAAAGCGTGGCAAAACGCAAACTTGGCTGTCCGAAAAAACAGGCATTCCTCGCGCAAATATTAATCGTTATGCTACTGGTTCAATAAAATATCCAAATGCAAATACGCTTGAGATTATAGCAAAGGCTTTGGATGTTGATGTTGACGATATGGCTGAGTTCAACTCGCACCAAGAACAAAACTTGGGCGCTCAACGTATTGACGTCCATGTTCATATCAAAATAGATTGGGGATTCTAATGAACGAAGAGCAAATGATTCAAGCAATGCTTGCTGATGCAAAGCAAGTAAATAAAAGATACAGAGAAAAGTGGGGTGGCAAACCAGACAGCAAATTCATAGAGCCAAAGCCAAAGGCGACAGCCGCGCCCACACAAGGCGAAGGCTGGCGCAACAGCAGTCTGAGCAAAGAAGAAATAGAAGACATTAAATACTTTCAAAGCAAGGGCTGGTGCGTAACATCAACCGCTATCTTCTTAGGTCTTAGCGATAGCACTGTAAGAAAGTATCGTGAGGATGCCAGTCGGGACCGACACCCCCAAGAATCTTAATACCACCTGCACATCTAAGTGCAAGTTAAATCATTAGCTCGAAGTGCGGGGCGTCGATAAAAGGTCTCCGCTCTTGATCACGCCGAATGTCAACATAATAATTCATGGCGGCTTCCATTGTGCCATTGTATTCCATTGTGATTTCGGCTTGCGTATTCTTTGGTTGGAAAGTATGCGTTGTGCCTTTCCACACACGAATATCAGGAACATTCCAAGCAGCACCCCACCGCACAGGCACATCAACAGCCCTTGCACCTTCAGCCATTGCATCGGCAATCTCGTCATACAGATTTAATTCCCAGCGCCCACCATCTACATATGCCATTAGATCAACAGCCAATCCGTCAAGATGTTTGCTTTTCATGGTTTGACTAGCGCCCTTGGCAACCAATGCACGTTGCTCTTCGATGGTTCTCAGCCCACAGATCACAGAGAAGTCTTGCTTGGTCACAGAAATAGCATAGCGAACAACAGCCGCCATCCGCTCGTCTACACCTTCCAGCTTTTCTAAGCTACGCTTTCCTAGTTTATAACTCATTTCTTCCCTCCGAAAAATTTAGTTGCTGATCGAACGCCAAAACTTGCAGCAACAATTACGCCCAGTGTGTACTGATACCAATCAGGCATGGATTCCAATGCTGCAAAGCCATTCTGTACAGCACGATCCGCCCAATCAAATGGCAAGAAACAAAGAATAAGAGGGATTGAAAATAAAATAGTAAGCCACTCATCCTTCCAACTATTCTGAGAACCCTGCGCCATCAGGCGTTCCCAATCACTTTCACTCGTAGCAGCGTTCTTCATTATCGTGGCTTTGGCCTCTGCCTCAACCAACTTTAAATTAGCAGCCGCCGCATTTGCATCCGCTTTGCCTTTCAGCCAGCCACCAGCCAATTCAGCAATCGGTCCTATCAATGCTTGGATCATACCATCACCGTTCCATACAAACTCATCTTAGTATTGAAAAGAAACTCAAGCGCCCTGACCATCAGGTACACCATGAAATCCTCAACGGTTGTCATACTTTTCCTCGTGAACAACCTTGTCAGAAGTTACAGTCGTCTTGGATTCCTTGCCCATCCAAATGCCAAAGCAACCAGTAAGCGCACCCATGCACACAGACACCAATCCTGACTGTGCAACAGATGGATCAGGCAATGACATAAACCAATGCACTGCTTGATAAGTTAAGACAGTCACTGCCAGCATCATCAAGCGCGGAAGCACTTTGAGACTGTCAATATATTTTGCTGTAAGTTGAACCATGTCAGACCTCCATATCTACGATCTGGCCTTGAGGTTGAAGTCCACTATTGGACGCGCCAAACTTATCATAACTCAGCATTAAATCAAGTTGTTGTCTCTCGAGCGCCTTAGAGAGCTTGTGAGCGCGGTTATGCTCT
>Ga0208767_1002836_pt1 | contig 12882 bp, 11 predicted proteins | sample VirMetDEL_Mar_21_FD_184514 | JGI IMG/M metagenome (GOLD analysis project Ga0208767, IMG submission 184514) | Aqueous microbial communities from the Delaware River and Bay under freshwater to marine salinity gradient to study organic matter... | ecosystem: Environmental > Aquatic > Marine >... | reverse complement strand
ATATGATGTTGATATGATGTTTATCAAAAAATTTTCTAAAAATAAAATTTAAAAATTTAGCCATTAAAAATTGTGTGCTAAATCTCCCCTAATCTATGTATAACATAAAGCAGGGGACATTTAGCACACACTGTTCAATTCTATTTTCTTGTTCAACTACCACAAATATTTAGTTCAACCATTAAAAAATTGATTTAAAAAAGATTTGAAAATTATTATATAAACTTATAATAAAGATGCCTGTATCAGATGCTCGTAAAGCTTCCATGAAAAAATACAACCTTTGTATCACACTTGAGAGCAAACAACAATATGCTATGACACGCATTTTCGTCCGTCTTCAATCTGGAAAACAGAAAGTCATTCAAAAAAATACTTTGACGAAATTTCCTTGGACTGCAGAAGAAAAAACATTCCTTAAACAATTCATTAAAAAGCAAGATACAAGACAACGCATTATTAACAATAATCCAGCTAAACGTAGTACCATGGATGACATAGATAGCGAGAGTGACGAAGAACCAGAACCAGTTATTGACTACAAGAAAGAACTGCATTGCGACAAAGTTCGTGAATATATGGGAACTCGCTCGAACTATAAACCAAACAGACTCGGAGCATCACCTAAAATTGCAGACGCAACACTTACGATGGATGTAAGTAACGTGAATGTCCTCTGTCGTGTATATAAAACAGAAGACTTCCGTAAAATCTTTGATGATACTCCCGAAGAGTTCAATCGTAAAATGACTGAGTATATTATCCCGAAAGGCTATGTAGGAGCAGGTCGTACATATTCTTCGGCAACACGTAAGAAGAAGATGGCTGTGTTATTTACTTTAATGAATGAATACAAACCAGCTGTTTCATATCTGAAAAATAAAACCACTCACGATTTTGATACCTATTTCAAAAAACTGGGAGAGTTTTCAGGAGAGTTAAAATTCAAAGAACAATCAGAAACAAACAAACGTATTGAAACAAGAAAAACAACACAGACTGAAATTTTAGATAATGTGAAGGCATTGTTTTGGTTAGAAGAAACACTAAAACAAAAGAGCCTTTCATCTAAAAGTGGAAACCTTCATTATCTTATCATTTTATTATACACGTACGGTATGTTCAACAAAACTATAAAGCCAGAAAACATCGCTTTCATTAGTAGGTTGTCATTAGATGAAATTAAACTTGTTTCAAATCCTAAACAAGTGTTTGAAGGGGATGGTAAATATTACAATACGAAAACAGGACAGATGTATTTTAAAGGACGTGATAGTTCTAAAACGGGTTATACGTATAATTACGTTGTTCCAGAGTATGTTAAAGACCAAATCAACAAATCAATTGAAAAATATCCAAGAAAATTTTTACTTGATACATATACTTCAAGCACAATTGGGCGTAATTTCAAAGACCTCATGAACAAATATACAACTACTACTTTAGTTAAACTAAACACTGAATACCGTCATTTAATGGAGACTGTTTTCCGTCTTCTAAATGTTGATGAAATTACTTTAAGTAAAGCAATCGGACATGAACCAAGGACGGGGAAGGCAATTTACAAATTAAATGTAATAGACGAGAATGACGACGCTAAAAGACAGTTGATAGTTGATTATTTTAAATCACTCATCAAATAAAAAAATTGATTTAAATATATTTTTGTTTATATAATACAAGGAAGACACTATGACCGTCAATGTAAATCACCCTCTTTTCAAAAGTAATGACGAAGCACAACCCATTACTTTATTGATGCGACAATACTACGGAAATGAAAACTGGAAGAAGCGAGTGGAGAAAAAGAAATGGAGATACAATAACGACCCTGAATATAGGGAAATGTTGAAACATAAAGCAAAGTTGGCTTATTATAAAAAAAAAGAGAAACAATTGATGGTGGAAGCATAAATATGATAAACAAGGTGTGGCAAATGTCCCCTAATTTATGTATAACGAAAAACAGGGGACATTTGCCACACTCTCAGTTCAATTCTATTTTTTAGGAACAACATCAATTCTATTTTTTTTACGTAGTAGTTGAATTAACTTCTATAATATGTTGTGTTCAACTTCTAAAAAAATTTGAAATTGATTTAAAACATTTTTTTGTATTATATAATATAAAGAGATATGGTTGGGGTATATCGGGGTAAAGGTTCTAAAGACTTAATGATAAAAGACGCCGAAAGTCAATCAAGAGAATTTCTAACAGCCGAACAATACACCTATACCAAAAACAACAAAACATATGAAACTAATCAATTCATACATTATAAGGACTGGAACGAGTATGTCGTCAAGCACCAGCATAAAAACAGGTATGCTTATGAAATCATCAACAATGAATGTAAGTTGTATTTTGATATAGAGTATTACGAAAACAGTATAACAACCACCCCTACTAATCTCTTTTGGTATGATATCATCCCATCGTTACAAAAACACTACGAAGCGTATTATGGTATGATACTGGATAAAAATGACTTGTGTATATCATCTACTGAACCAAGACCATCGGGGGAGACAATAAAATGGTCGTTTCATATAGTTGTTTCAAATGGGTATTTTTTCAAAACAAACAAAGATATTAAACAATTTATTCAATATATCAAACACAACGAAACCAACAAAGATATCGTGAATGCTATTGACATATCACCGTATGGCACAAATCAAAATTTCAAACTACCTTATCAAAGCAAAATATCATCACCACAATACACACAAAATATTATAAAAGGCGAGTTCGAACACCATCTCATCAAAAGATACAAGCATAATGAAGTCAAAGGTTATTATAAGTGTGTTCTTAAGCAGGAGACTATCAAGACATACACAACCACAGAACAACAAGTTATAAAAGAACAAACCGATTTAGATGTCGGTGAAGTGGTTTTAGATGTCAATCCTTCAAATAAAGGTTCGTTGAAAGACCCATTAAAAGAAAAACTCACAAAACTCGGTAATGGAAACTATGACTGGCATACCTATTTTGCGGTGATGTGTGCCGTAAAAAATGTATATCCAAACATTCATGGAAAACAGATTTTTATGGACTGGGCAAGACTATCCATAAAATTTAATGAAGAAACATCAAACAGAGAATGGGACGGTTTAAAACCACGAAAAAATGCAAGAACACTCAAAACCATTGATGATTTACTCAAAAAGAAGTATCCAAACGAATACAGAGACGAGAATGAACTTGTTAATACAATCACAGAGGTGACAACAAATTTGGCGGATAAAGGGTATGACACCAAAACGGTACAATCACGCTACTGTAGCGATACTATTGATTTATATGATTTAATGGGACTTGCGCCTCGAACAGATATTTTTGAAGTCAAACAACGACCATATACAGATATAGTCATCAAATCACATTTGGGAACAGGCAAATCCACTATTATCAAAAACATCTTGCGCAAGTATGCGTTTGAGAGTATTCTTGTCATATCACCACGGGTAATGTTCGGGAACAGTATATATGCTGAATTATCACAAGTGGATTGCCGTCTTAAATTCTATAAAGAAATTCAAAAAGAGAAGCGGACATCAATTAAATTCATTGTCTGTCAGTTAGAGAGCATCTCAACACTCGCCGATAAGTTTCAGTTAGTTATACTCGATGAAGTGGAGAGTATTATCAATCAGTTTCATTCATCTACAATGGAGAAAAATATGGACAAAACCATCAATCATTTCGGTGCGATAATATCAAACGCACAATACATTATAAGCGCAGACGCATTCATTACGAACAGAGCGATTGATGTTTTAGCCAGTATGCGCCCAAAGAAACATAAATTATATATTGAAAATACATTTAATCCTTACAAACGAACGGCGTTTTATGTCGGAAACAATTCAGACAAACTCACAAAATACATATTGAATGATATACAGAAAAACAAAAATGACAGACGAGTGATGATTACAGGCTCAAGACTACATAGTGACACTATACATGACGTTGTTGTGAAGACGGGACAGACTTGTTTAAAATTGAACCGTTTTACAGACGATGAACTCGCTACAAAAATCAGAGATGTCAATACAATGTGGAGGGAATACCAAAACGTCGTTTATACATCTACAATTACTGTCGGTGTAAGTTATGATACAGCTGAAGATGACAAACAGTTTGATAAATTGTTCATTAACTTTTCTGTCAATGGCGCTTGTGTTAGAGATATGTTTCAGGCAAGTTTGAGAGCGAGGGTCGTGAAAAAAAACCAACTGTATTATACAGTCTATGACAGGTTTGCGACATTGAACAAAGATGACGACGATATTGTGTTGTTGCGCACATTTGAGGAACTATATGAATGGAAAAAAACGAACGTGAAAAATCAATTACCCGAATGGATACTGAAAATATGGGCATACAATGAACTTGAACGTGTTATAAACCGTTTGTATTTCAGAAAGGTCGTTGATAAATATTTACACATGTGTGGCTACACACAGTATCTATTAAAGATGGATAAGGTTCAAATTAATGCCGATATACAAAAACACGGTCTGTTTAATTTTGATGAAATTGATGTAGATTATTGTGAATGTGAAGATATATATAAACAAATTTGTGCGGGAGAGGCTACTACTTTGGATAAAATCAAATATCTCAAATACGACTTTGAAGTAAATCTTTTAGGTATGAATGGGTTTGATAGGAATGATGTAGTTGATGACAATACTTTGAGAGAAATGTTTTACAATTATCAACAAAACCCAACTCTCATACATAGAGTATGTGAAGCCTTTCAACTACATATACAAAACATGCACAATGTATCGCACTATACTGACAATCTGTTTGACAAAAATACGTTCATACAAGGTTTGAATAGGACGATTGGAGTTAATGACCCTTACAGTAATTGTGAATTAAAACGAGATGGTTTGGAAAATGTTAAAGAGTATTTTGAAAATCACCGAGAAGATATGATGAAATTGTTTATGTTTGACACACATAAAGACATTAAAAAAACAACTGATAAAGCATTGATTGGAAGTTTGAACACCATCTACAACAACTTCAATGGAATGGGATTTAAATTTGGTGAGCGGAAACGAAAAAGAATTGATGGGAAGGTGGAAGATATAACACCGATTGTAATGTCGCCTTTTCAGAAAATTGAAAAGGGTGTTGTAGTTTTTGATATGACTGGTTTTATCAATGTGTTTAAGAAATGTATCGTCGCTGATGAAAAAGGCGCTGATGAACGGTTTCCCAAAGAGTTTATGCTACGTAAAATTGAGGGGGATGATATTTAGGAGTGTGCCAAATGTCCCCTATTTTACGTTATACATAGATTAGGGGACATTTGGCACACACAGGTCAAGTCTATTTTTTTGTCTATTGTAAAAATCTTACAATACATTAAATGTCATCTGAAAGACCACCGTCGCCAAGAGGACCATTTTCAATATCTACACGTAATTCATCTATACCAACAACAAGGCAGTCTAGAGCAACAGTGGCTGAACAATTAAAACAACTCACAGAACCGCAATTAAGGCTACGAAATCCAAATCCAAGACCCACGTTTAAAAGATTTTCTACTAATAACTTAAACAACACGATGACAAGTGGTTCTGTACGTTATCTACATATCAACTCAAGGCACTTGCCGAGACAACAAAACCAAGAACTATTTACTATCAACTTACTTGAACCGATTAGAAACGCTTCACATTTAGAATTAACAGCATTTTCTGTAGCAAACGACTTTTCAAACGTATTGCCCGATAACAACAAGTTTAGAATACTGTTCAAACGAGCGCCTGATACTGGAACAACAGCCTTAAACGATGTTTTCATGATTGAAGTGGAATTAGAAACTGGTTTTTATACCCACGCAGAACTTATCGCAGAAATTTTGGCTCAAATTACTTTAACGTCAAATGGTTATTATAACAGCGCAACACAAACAGTTGATGCAGATGGGTTTTATACGGTGTATCCAAAACTACTGGCTGTAGGCGCATCCACATTCGTTACTCAAACAACGTATGGAGTATTGTTCAAACCTACTGTTGAATCCAATGGAAAAACCACTTTTGAATTTAAAACTGTAACTGGAACTGCTGATGGCTTAAAATATGTTTTATTATCATTCCCATTTGAAAAGTACGATGAGTTCTATCACGATAGTATTCTCCATCGTTTAGGCTACACAAAGAACCAAGTATATTTTTCAGATGAAGAAATAACAAACTCAACTCAAGTATTTATATCAAATTCAGCATCAAACAATAGACTGGTATTAACAAATCAAAGAATTGTATTGCTTAATATTACCGAAGATACTGTAGCGATGTCTTCTCAAGTAATTTTAACCTTTTCTAGAGAGTTTTCTAACAGCAACCGACAAAAATATTCAAGTGCAAAACTCGCTTTTGAAACTCATAGCCATTTGAAACTAACTTGCGATCTGATACACGACATTCAAACGACCACACATCATTATAGAACTTTAGGAAAAACGGAGTTCAGCGACACACTTGCAGAGATTCCTATAGATACCAATAGAGCATCGTGGATTCACTACTTACCAGAACCATTTAATCACATTCATAAAATTGACAATCCATTAATTCGCAACTTTAAAATAGGACTCAAGAACGCCCACTCTGATCGCCATTTCCAAAGCGATGAACACAAACAGTTCCAAATCACATTAAAAATATATATTATGAACGATGAAAGCATCCCTAACCAGCAATTTTTTGACAGCATCAAAGCGGGTGAGCAAAATTTCTCTTATAGAAACTAAAAAAAATCAATCATAAAAAATAATATCTAAACTTAAATAAAACCAAATGTCTCGTGTCGTTCCAACTAAGCTAACATCATATCAAGCATTGCCTGTAGGCATTTCGAACAAGAATCTAGAAATTTCTTATGCCTCAATCATTCCCGCAAACTCTTCTTCTTCAACTAAATTTACCCCAAGCGGTACTAATAGAATACTTCTGAGAGTCCCCTCCTACCAAAACTGTTTCCTTGACAATTCTCGTTCTTCTCTCTCATTCACTTTTACAGTAGATTACAACGAAACCACTCCCGAAGCATCAGGAAACGGCAACATTCTGAACCCGCACCTAGGATCACCGTCCCTCTTCAGTAGGATGATTATCAAATCTCCTAATGGGTTGGTGATCGAGGACATCACCGATTTGCACGTTCTTAACAAAATTTTAGAAACAATGGCCCCTGCAACAGCCAATCGTCATGCTGAGGGTATGTTTGACGGTGACAACTACATTGAGAGCAACATTACTACTAATGCAAAGACCGCAATGAATGATCGCCAACGTGTAGGTGTAAGAATGCACTATTATTTCAACCACGGGATGCTTTCTCGTCATTTGCAATCGTTCCTGCCATTACACAGCATGAATGGGGGGTCAGGCGGTCACGCCTTTAGCGTTGAGTTATACCTCAACAGCGCAGTAAATATTCTTGAAAAGATCGGAACAGGCTCAACCGCTACAGTGAAAGCCTATGGACTGTCCGATGTACGGTATAATATGACGTTATTGAAAGCCGACAGTTCTGTTATTGAACGATTCAACGCTCTTGCTAATGACAGCCAAGAGATTGTGATCCCATTTTCCACATACAGAGCATACACAAATGGATTAAATACAGCCCAAAAATCAACCGTGCAAATCTCTGAAGCCTGCTCCGATCTGCGCCGTGTTCATACAGTAATCTTGTCAAGCACTGCCCAAAGCGATCCCGATACTACCATTCCAACCGCTATAGTATTTCATGGTGGAAACAACGCCGCTGATGCTAACTCAAAAGTAAAATCCTACCAACTCCAAGTGGGTTCCAAATTCATTTACAACGAACCCATTGAAAGCACTAATGATAATATGGAACTTCTTAACCAAGTAATCAACTCTGCATTCGTTAAAGGTGACATTAAAGCCACAAAAATTGATACTACGGGTCGCCTCAAATTCGAAAACGAAGATTTCACTTTAACATCTACCTTCTGCTACGAAAACCCCACTCAATTCACAAACGGGATTTCGTTAGGATCGCTCCCTCTCGTAATGAAATTAGAACTCGCTGGAACTCCAGGATCCGATAAGTATCTATTGACTTTCTCCGAATTAGGTTACAACCTCGTAATCAAGGACGGCTATATCTCTGTACGGGATAGCAAGGATATCTCCGATTTCGGGTATTAGATAAAGATTGAAAAATGATTTAAAAAAAATATATTCGTATAAATAAAAATGTGCGACATCATAAAATTAACGAAGGAAGACATACGAATGTTGAAAAAAAATAACAACAGCAACTTCTACGATTGTGTATGGGGTTTGAAACCTATCTCTACGGAATATTTGAAACAAGTCAATCCCGAAATTCAGCGTCTATTAAGCATCAAACGCGACATACTGACGTTTGAAGATGTTAAAAATCACGATATGATACATTCTTTTTTTGACGACCTATTAGGACGTCTTTGAACAACTTTTTTTTATGACCTTCAAAAAATAAAAATTGAAAGTTATATATCATCCAAAAGCATCACACTAAAACAACCATTTCAACGATGGACTCTCTCATGTCAATGATTGATGATGTCAAGACGAAACTCACTGATAAAGAGTACAAACAACTCTGTGATAAGATGAAGCAACTCAACAAAACTCACGAAGGTTATTATCGCATGTGGTATGTTACTACAGACACGAAAATTGTGGAAGATAGTGATGATGATGATGATGATAATGATAAAAATCGTGCTGAAACAAGGTATTACCATAAATTTGACAATGTGGTTGTAAAACTAGAAGCAGAAAGAGTTGCAGAGATGCGTAAAATCATTCTAAAAGTTGGACATTGCTATTGTCACTTCGAGATGCTGGATATCAACCAAAAAGAAAATTTGCCAGTTCTCCGTCCATCTAAAGGGATTGTCTCCCATTTACACCCATTAACTCCCAACATTCATTCAGTAATTCGTATTGACGACCTGAAGTACGGTACAAGATGTTTGGCAAATGTCAGATCTATTGAATGATAAGGCAGAACACGCAGAAAATACGGATAATCACATGTACCACAACCCATCGAGTCCCCTTTGAAAAGTTAATTTTACAGGTTTTTCTTCAATTACAATAGGTTCAGGTTTAGGTTTTTTAACATAGACTTTTTTAGGTTTTTTTTCTTTAACGACAGGCTCTTCTTTCTTTTCAACAACAGGCTCTTCTTTCTTTTCAACGACAGCTTCTTTAACAGGTTCTTCTTTCTTTTCAACAACAGGTTCTACATCATCTTTCGTATCACTTTTATCAGCCACTTCAACCGTTGTCTTTTCCATTGTTTCAATAGTATCAGCCACCTTCTTAATCTCGTCTTTAAAACGCTCTTCATCTTTAGTTTTTCTGGAGATATTTTTACTTTGTTCTCTCAATTCCATGATTTTCTGCCTAGCCTTTGCGAGATTAGCAAGTCTTTGAGCCTTTTTTTCTTCGTCCATAGTTATAATAAACTGATATTTTTTAAACGTATAAATACTCATGCCAACATCTACGGAATTGACTTTTAACTGTCTTCTTCGGGTTCAAATCAATTGTTAGAAAACCGTAAGGGACGCTCGTTGCTTCCTCGAAGACTTTGAAAAAAGTCTCTTTATCCACCTCGCCAGATACCTCTTCAGCAATCAACTTCAGTTCATTCTCGTTTTTATTCCGAAATATACTGATGATATTACAGTTGCCTCTAATCGCTTTCGGAATGCCTTGACTATTAGATACATAATTTTGTAAAGCAAACATGAGATTAACACCTATCGATTTTCCGTCCCCGTATCGAACAGGCGCCTGGTGCCTATGTTTAATAGTTAAATAATTGAGCATATTTTTTTTGGAAGGGCTATACGCATCTGTCCCTTGACAATCGTCAAAAAACGCTACAACAATCGGCTTGTAAGCCTTTCCATTACGCATATACTTGTATTTGGGTTTTTCCATATCAAGGAATTCTAATATCAAGTCTTCATCTATTTCATTTACATTTTTCCGTTTATCCTTTATCTCTTTCTGGAGTTGTGTCCATCTTTCTAACTGTTCGTGATATGCGTCAAACGCAATCGCTTCTTCTTCCACTTTAGCCATTACTTCAGTCGCAGAATTGATTGAAGGCTCAATGATATCTTCTTCGTCTAACGGCAACCCTTCAAAATAATGAGCATTTGTATGATATGTCGGTGATACTAATATCAATCGGTCAAGCCTGTCCATCTTCTTAAGAATTTTCAAAAAATACGACAAACTCGCAGTTTTACCCGAATTTTTTTTAGCAACTGACATCATTACGAAAGGAAACTGAAACCAATCATCTTCTGTTGTAGGATATACAGGCGACCCCTTCGGTATCTGAACAACATAGTCTCTGATGTAGTCCTTCATTTTATAATATGTTTATATTTTTAAAAGATGATGCTCAGAACAACATCAAAAGCCTTGACTACGCTCAATGAATTCATCCCCAAAACAAAAACAGTTTATGAAACAATAGCTCAACACAAATATAGTCGTCTTGCAAATTCTTCATACTATTTTAAGAGACAAGCATTTGTTAAAGAATTTTTGAACGAAATGCGCGAGACCCGCAACTTTCGTATTGATATGGAATTATCTAACGATGAAGTGAGCGTATTTGTAAATCAAGTTACGAATGAAGTAGTAGTTGCTTATCGTGGAACAACCTCAATAAAAGACGTAGGGACAGACTTAATGATAGTAACATCTACTGAACGCTTGTCATTTCGTGTTCGTTCGTCTTTGAAACTGATGGAACGTGTCTTACGCAAATATCAAGGATTTACTGTAAAATCAACGGGACATAGCCTCGCTGGACTCATCAGTAGAGTTGTTGCAAATTCTTTCGGTTTAGAATCGCATAATTTTAATTCGGCTGAAAGCATCCACGGAACGTTCCAAGAACAAAACGCCCTAACATTTAACTATCGCACCCATTACGATGCCGTCTCAATACTTTCAAAAAACAGCATAAGAGTTCAATCAAAAATAGGAAACGAAGCCACAATAGAAAGCGTTCATCGTCTAAATAATTTCTACAACAAACGTGCTAATCGTGTTTTTAAAGATGGCGAAGAGATGTTACAAAGCGAAAAATCAACTAAAATATACGAGCATTCTGCACATTTAGGAACTGCACTCAATGTTGCTATAGCAGGTTACGACATCGAGCAAGGTGTTAAAAACAAAGAGCGTCCTTTAGAAATAGCAGACACAATAACGAGAGACATACTCCCCCCGAACCCAGTCCAGTTATTTGAAGATAGTGAAACAGGAGAAGAAGTAGATAAAATGATACGATATTTGGTAAATGAAGTAAGTTACGAGCATCATGATAAAGATTTCATCCAAATGTTGATTGAAGATGCCGAAAACTACAACGAGCAAAAAACAACTGACATCGCATATCAACCACACAGCGTAGATGTATCAACTGGTTACCGTGAAGTGATGGGACAAAACCTTTCTGAACAAATCGATAGGATAAACCCTCATCGTCAAAATCGCTTCAGACCTCAATAAATATATCTTGCTATATTAAATGATTGAAACTGGCTTAATCGTTGCAGCGGGTGTTATTTTAAGCTTTGGTATATCAACGGCGTGTTATGAGATGCGTCGCTCACGATGCACGTCAATTGATTGTTGTGGGGTTAAAGTAGAACGAACGTTGATGTCTGCGGAGTCCCTCAAAGAAGATAAAAAACCAGAAATAAATATCCCTAAAATATAATAAGATGTCTTTCAATAGTGCAATTTATGATTACGAACGAAATGAAACTATGAAGTCGGGGCCGCATTTCAAGAGGAAGACGATGGTTACAGCATACGAAAGCGATGTTGTTGTCGTTCCAGAAGAAGTAGAACAACTCGACCCCGATTTACTGTATTACTATGATTTTAGTGATACGAACTATACCCAAGAAAAAGTTTCCAAAGACGCTATGTTCCAAATGTATGAAACAGGTGGAGCAACGATGCGTCCGCAGGTAACCGATATATATAATGTGACAGGCGTTAGAGCCAGTTATAGAGACTATGGCCCTAATAATTTTCTGGAAGTGAATAACAACTCACAATCGTTTCCAGTAGGAACTTTTGATAATATCAATCCCGATAATTTGACATTTAGATATGAATACAGTATTGAAGGTGGCTTTGATTTACGAAATAATGTTAGTTATAAGCCCACTGGGTTGTTTATCGAGCCTACTATGCTCTATAAATTCGGAACAGCAGCGTCATCGATAGATCCCGATGATCCGCTCCAGCCATCAGGATTGAGCGACGTGATGAACGGTAAAGACGAAAAATCCTATTTGAGAGCAATGAATACTGATCCTACAAATCCAACGTTCAATATCAGTGCTTTCAGACCAGGTGGAAGACAATATCAGACTTTATTTGGACAACATAGAGATGTCGTAGATGGGACTTTTCCGTATTGTGTCAATGGAACAAAACATCAGTTTGCCTTTGGCTACAGAACAAAAGCCGATGGCATCTACTACTTTATGTATCACAACAAGCAGTTTAAAGAAGAACGAATGTCTGCGTCTTTTGACATAAAAACACATTTTAACCGTCATTTACCATTAATAAAATTTCGTGAAAGAGAGAACGATTTCATAATGGTTCTACACTCCATTAAAATTTATAACAGGTTTCTTGAAGAAAGTGAGTTTGATGAATTTGAGCGACGTTTTCCATTCCTATATCACTACATAGCAAGTGATTACGTCGTTGATAATACTAAAATCACAAAAGTTATTGATTTTAATCACGTTCAATATATTC
>Ga0208767_1002833_pt1 | contig 12890 bp, 10 predicted proteins | sample VirMetDEL_Mar_21_FD_184514 | JGI IMG/M metagenome (GOLD analysis project Ga0208767, IMG submission 184514) | Aqueous microbial communities from the Delaware River and Bay under freshwater to marine salinity gradient to study organic matter... | ecosystem: Environmental > Aquatic > Marine >... | reverse complement strand
AATTTAACTAATATACCTAGTGGATTCTAGGTACGGACAAAAGGAGAAAATAGAATGGCAATAACAAAAGAATTAATAGAAGATAAAATAGAAGTTGTAGGAGACTACAAAACTATACAAGTAAGAACAGCTACAGTCATCAAAGAAGATGGTGTAGAGCTTTCAAGGTCTTTTCATAGACACGCATTAGAATGTGTACACTCTGTAAAGAACGATGACGATAGTTGGACTCATACAGATACAGATGTATCAGGAGAGTCTACAGAGGTTCAAGGTATAGCTTCAACCGTTTGGACTGATGCAGTCAAAACTGCAAAAAGAAACGCTAACGAAAACATAGGAGTTTAAAAATGGCAATAGGATATACTTGGGACGTTTCAACAGTTGATACTTACCCAACACTAGAAAGTAATGCAGACGTTGTTTATAACGTGCATTGGAGATTAAACGCAGAAGATGACGCTAATCAGGATGCAGATGGCAACAACTGGACTGCTACATCATACGGAACTCAATCTGTAGATACTTCAGACCTCTCAAGCTTCACAAGCTTTGCAGACTTAACAAGCTCTGACGTACAAGGCTGGGTAGAAGCTGCTATGGGTTCTGAAGCTGTACAAAATCTTAAAGACGGTTTAGATGCTCAAATAGAAGCTAAAATTAATCCAACAAGCGTTACTAAAACTATAGGAGCATAAACATCATGGAGCTAACACCTTATTTATTTTGGAATATATTTATAACCTTGGTGTTGGCACCAATCCTTTACAGTATTAGACAGAACTCTGAAGAGACTAAAAGACTTGATATACTTTTAAATAAGACTCGTGAAGAGTTAGCAAGAGAATATGTAACAAAACAAGAGTTAAAAAATGACTTTGATGTCCTTATAAGTAGGATAGATAAATTAGGTGAAAAGCTTGACAAACTCTTTGAAGTCAAGTAAAATAGGTATATAACTATGGCAAGAAAAAAACAACAACAAAAGAAAAGATTAAAAAAATATCAAGGTAAGTATGTTACTGCCGATAGGTTAGATATGTCTAAAGGTGGTAGAGTACAAAAAGCTATAGGTGGTCCATTTCAAAAAGATGGAATGCAAGAAGGTAGAAATAGAGAAGATTATATATCTATCGGAGGTCCGGGAGGTGGTAAAGGTGGACCCGGAGCTGGTGAAAGTGAATCTGAAAGAAAAGCCAGAGAAGAAGCTGAAAGAAAAGCCAGAGAAGAGGCTGAAAGAAAAAGAAAAGCTGAAGAAGAAGCTGCAAAAAAAGCAGCAGAAGAAGAAGCTAATAAAAGACCTCCTGCTTCTCCTGTAGGAACTCCTGCTGCTCAAACAGAAAGGGCTGCTAGAGCTGGTGCTGCTGGTCAGCGTATGGAAGATATAGCTACAGGTAAAATAGGTTTAGAAGAATTAGGAGCTAAAGCTGAAGCTGTAAGAACAGAACAATTTAGAGATGAAGCTGCTGAAACTATTACAGGCGAAGGTGTAGCTATAGCTAAAGACCAAGCTGCTTTAAGAGGTGAAGAATATAAAGCTGATGCTGTTACTGGAGAACAAGTAACTACAGCTCCCGGAGCAGACGTAGTAAAAGCTCCAGAAGATATTACAGCAGCTAAAGCAGATGTAATGCAAGTCAGAGATGAAGATGTTGATGTTCAAGCTGCAAGAGAAAGAGAAGCAAGACGTATAGAAGATGTAGCTCCCGGAGAAATAACAGCAGGTGTTAAGTTTGCAACTGTTGATGAATTACAAGCTGAAGCTGCAAAAGCTAATACTGTTGATGACATACTTAAAGGAACTTATTTAGTTGATGAAGTTGGTGCTGATGATGTTACTGTTAGTGCAACTCCAGATGCTGAAAGACAAGAACGTGAAACTATTACAGGAGAAGCTGCTCCAGATGCTATAGCTGCTCAAATTGAAAAAACAGTTGGTTATACTGCTGCTAAACAGAGACCTGTAAAAGGTAAAGCTGCTCAAAGTTCTGCTGCAAATATGATAGCACAAACTGCAGATTTACCACCAGAAATTTCTTCTGCTATTGTTCAAGACCCAGCTAGTGTTGAAGCTCAAATAGATAATGAGCCTGTAGAAGTTCAAGCTGCAGTAGCTGCATTACCACAAGAAGCTTTAGTATCTTCACAAATGGAAACATTGTTAGGTGGTATGGAAGATGGTGAAATACCTATGTGGGCTAAACCTGCTGTTGATGCTATTAATGCTAAAATGGCACAAAGAGGTTTAAGTGTTTCTACTGTAGGTAGAGATAGTTTATTTAATGCTATTATTCAAAGTGCTTTACCAATGGCACAAAGTAATGCACAAGCTTTACAAGCTAGAGCTACACAAAATTTAAGTAATGAACAACAAGCTAACTTACAACAAGCTACACAACAACAACAATTAAGATTACAAAATTTAGCTAACAGCCAAACTGCTGAAAGTCAAACAGCTCAAATGTCTCAGCAAATGAAAGTTATGCAAAGTCAGTTTGACCAACAAGCTGTAATAACAACTGCTGAACAACAACAACAAACAAGATTAACTAACTTACAAAACCAACAACAAGCTGCCGTTATTCAATCTCAAAATGAACAACAAATGCGTATGCAAAATCTTGGGAACGAGCAACAGATAGAAATGGCAGAGCTTCAAATAGAAGCACAAGTAGAAGGAGCTAATCAAGCTGCTGAGAATCAAGAAAAAATATTAGAAATGCAAGTTGCTGCAGACTTCCTTTCTAAGAATGCTGGATTTAAACAGCAAATGGAACTTGCAAATCTTAGCAATGAGCAGCAAATGCGACTTGCTAATTTATCAGCAAAGAATCAAGCAGAGTCTGAAAGATTAAGTAATGCTGAAAAAACAGAATTAGCAAATCTTAACAAGAATATGCAAACTAATTTGATTCAAGCAAATATTGCAAAAGATATGGGATTAGCTCAACTTAATGTTGACCAACAATCTGCAATATTCAAAGCTACTACAGAAGCAAACATGGATTTAACAAAGTTTAATTCAGCTCAACAAGTTGAATTAGCTAATAGTAAGTTTATGCAAACAGTAGCAATACAAAACATGAATGCAGAGCAACAAGCTATTATGCAAAATGCTACAGCTATGGCTTCAATGGATTTAGCAAACTTATCTACAAGAGAAAGATTAGCTGTACAAAATGCACAAAACTTTTTAGCTATGGATATGGCTAACATGAACAATGAGCAACAAACTAATATGATGAAAGCTCAACAAGAGCAACAAAGGTTATTATCTGACCAATCTGCTTTTAATGCTGCTCAACAATTTAATGCTACTTCAGAAAATCAAACAAATCAATTCATGACTAGCATGGCTACTCAAATTGATTTAAACAATTCTGCAAGAATAGATGCAATGAATCAATTTAATACAACTCAACAGAATCAAGCTGAAGCACGTAAAGTACAAAGAGATGTAGATGTTGCTAAGTTTAATAGTCAGATAGCAGCTAGTGTAGACCAATATAGTAAAACACAAGAATTTGCTAGGGAACAATTTAATTCTCAAAATGCTTTAATTATTGAACAAAGTAATGTACAATGGAGAAGAGATATAACTAGAGCAGATACAGCTATGCAACAACAAGTAAATATGATGAATGCTCAAAATGCTTTTGGAATGACTCAAGCTGCTCAAGCACAGCTTTGGCAAGAAATGAAAGATGAGTTTGATTATATTTGGAAGTCTGGAGAAAATGCTGCAGATAGAGATGCTAATATGGCTATAGCAGGATTACAAGGTGATGCAAGTGTATTAAAAGAAACATCATATTTAGATAGATTAAAAAGTTTAATTAATTTATTAGGTTAGGAGAAAAAATGGGATTTTTAAGTAAAATAGGTAAAGGTCTTAAAAGTGCTTTTAAAAGTGTTTTTAAAAGAATTAAAAAAGTAGTAAAGCCTATAGGTAAAGCTTTAAAAAAAGGATTAGGAAAAATAGGTAAATTTTTTGGAAAGCTAGGTCCGTTAGGTACACTTGCCTTATCCTTAATGTTACCCGGTCTAGGGACTTTATGGACTCAATTTGGAGGTTGGGCTTCAACTATAGGAGGTCCTTTAGGAACTGTTTTAAATGGAATAGCAACTGCAGGTAATACTATAGGAAGAGTTTATAGTTCTGTTACAGGAATGATAAGTGATACTATAGGAACTATTGCTGGTAATACTATTGGTAAAATTCCTGTTGGCGGTGGTAAAAACTTAACTGATGTTTATAAAGGTTTTACAGAGTGGGTAGGAAAAACTATGGATAATGTAAGAATGAAAGCAGGATTACCTACTAAAAATATTACACCTACTACTGCTATGGAAGATGCTACTAAGCTTGGTCAAGAACTTACAGAAGTTCCAGATTTAAAACCAGTTATGGGAGATACAGGAGATATTATTAATTTAAAAATGAAAGAACCTTCTTTACTTTCAGCAGAAGGAGATGTTTTATTAGGAAAAGAAATGCCAAGTTTAGAATTTACTACAGAAGTAACTAAACCTAGTGCTTCTTTAAAAGAATATTTAGGAGATACTATGCAGTATGATGCTACTCCTACTACAAAAGTTATAACAGGCTTTGAAAAAACTCCAATAAAAGTAGGTCAAGTAGAATTAGAAAGTTTAACTCCTACTTATAAAGAAGTAGCAACAGATGCTCTAACAAGCGAACAATTAGCTACAAATCAGAGACTTGAAAATTATACTAATTATTTAGATAATTATAATAAAAAAATACAAGAATCTGCTAGTATTCCTTTTAAAACAGAGTCAGGTAAAATAGATTATAAAATTAATCCTGATTTTAGTGAGAAAGATTTATTAGTTTCTAATATACAAGATATAGGAGACTTTGGACAAAAAGCATTTACAGCTCAAAGTATTTTAGCAGGAGAACCTCAAGAAGACCAAGCACAACAAATAGGCTATGGAATACCTTATAGTCAGTTAGAATTACAAACAGATATTACAACTACAAATGATTATGCTAAAGCTTATGGTCAACAGTATGCAGCTCAAGGTTATCAAGGTCCAATGACTGTTGAAGGTTTTGCAAGTGCTGGTTACTACGGAGGAGACCCCTTTTCTTTTGGTCAATATTTAAACTCTAGACCTATAACAGCACCACAGCCTAACATTATTATATAGGATAAATTATGTCAACAATTAATGAACAAAATGCTCAAAGTTTTATAAACTATACAGGACCTATTCCGGGACAAAGCTTAACTAATAGTCCTGATTCTAAACAGCCTTGGGAGTTACCTCCACAGTTTGTTAATAAAAGACAAGCAGAACTTTACATACTTGAAGAACTTACTGAAAAAGAAAAGTTTATTATTATTACTGATTTAATTTCAGACGGATTACCTATAGAAACTCTTACAAGAACTTATTTAATGAGTGGATATTCTAGAGGTCTTTGGGATGTTGATATGATGATGCTTCTTGTAGAATCTGTTGCATATATACTTATGGCTTTAGCTGAAAAAGTAGGATTAGACTTTGAATTATATGCTGGAGAAAATGACGAAGAAGCTGAAATAGAAACACCAGAACAAAAGAAAAAATTAGAGCAATCTATTAATATTGTTAAAACAGGTATAGAAAAAATTTCTAATAAAAAACTAGAAACTATAAAAGGAACTAGTTCTGAGCTTATTAAAAAAATAGAAGAAATACCAGAAGAAACAATACAAGAAGCTAAAAGTTTATTAGCAAAAAATAACGAACAACCAAACAATAAAAGTTTATTAGAGGCAGAATAATGGCATCACCATATACACAAGATATTACACAATCAAAAGTTTATAAAAAAATTACAGGTAATAAAGAAGAAAAAACTATAGATAAAATTTTAAATACTTTAACTGAGTTTAAAGCTTTAGGAGACAGTAATATTGCAGATAATATAAAAGAGCTTCAAGATTCTAATACTTTTGAAATACAACAAAAGAAAAATCATTTAAAAAATTTAAACAATATATCAAAAATAACAGATACTATTAATACTAATTATGGTGGTAATGTAGCTATGTGGGCTATGGATTATGCTAAAAATGATTTTGAAAATTCTGTATTTAGTTCTTTTCCTATGGATGAAATTACTAATAAAAAATTAGAATTACAGCCAGATGAAGCTTATGGAGATATTTTAAAACAACGAGCAAAAAATATAGAAAATAGATATAATAATATTATTAATAAGTTAGATGATGAAGGAATATCTTATAGAGATTTAGAAAAAGGAGAAACATTTATTGATAAAGAATATCAAAATGTATATAATAATTTAACTAAACAAAATTCTTTTAATGTTATTAAAGGTATTGGAAGTCTTTTTAAAGGTCAGGGTTTTAATTATACAGATGCTGCAGAATTAAAAAGACAATTTAATGAAAATATAGCTAACAGTAAAGTATCTATGCTTGAAACTATTAATGATGAATTTAAAGCTTTATATGCTTTGTCACCAAAACTTGCAGGAGATTATAAAGAAGCTGTAAAAAATGCAGATGTTAGAAGAGAAATTGTTCATAAAGAATCTGATTTAAAAACAGGAACAAGAAGAAATGCTAAAGGTGAACAAGAAACTTATACATACTTTGAAAAATTAATGGTCTACACAGATAGAAATGGTGAAAGACAAACTAAAAAAGAAAGAATAGAATTTGATGGAGATGTAGTTCCAGAAAAAGGACAAATAAATAAACACATGCTTAACCTAACTTTATATACTCCAGAAGGCAAACAAGCTTATAGAGGATTAATGGAAGAAGGTTTTACTCCTGAAGCTGCTAATGAACAAATACCAGAAGAACAAAGAATTTCTGTAGATAGTAGGTTATTAACAGAATATGTTTCTACTAATTTTGAAAAATTACAAGAAGCAATAGATAATGAATATCGTTTTACAGATATTTCTGGAAGAGTTTTACCAATAGACCCAGAAGTAAAAATTCCAACTGTTAGAGAATATGCTGCAGAGTTATTAAACATTTCTGACATGGACGTTAATCCACAAAATAAAGTAGATGGTGCTATTATTGTAAATAGTAGTTTAAATGAAGCTACTAAAAATCATTTACAAACTGATGAAGGTCAACAAGATTTAACAGATATTAAAGATTATATTTTACCAGCTAATATAGAAGATAAAATTATTAAAGATTATCAAGATGGAAATTTAGATGTTAATTTAAAAGCTAATGGTCATTACTTTGGTGAAACAAACGATACTACTTTAACAAGCCCAGAAGACTTAGCTAAGTTTGGTTTAAATGGACCAGTGAAAGTAGGTATAGATTTGAATACTATGCTTCCTGTTTTTGTTCCTTTAAATACTGAGGGTAAAGAAGTTGTTGTTATTCCTGATGAAGAAAAAACAGATTTTCAATTAGCTATGGAAAAAAGAGTAGGAACAATGACAGAAAGAAAACAAACTCAAACAGATAAAAGAAAATTAATATCAGATTTTAAACAAGCTATAAATTTAATAGGAACTGGAACTCTAGCTGAGAGAGCTGTTGATTATTTTGGCAGAACTCAAACTGAAAAAGAAGAAAGAAAGAATAGAGAACCTTTATGGAATACCATAAAAGAAAAATATGGCTTAGATAGAAGAGACTTAATAGGATTAAAAGGAGAAGTATTTGCAGACTTAAATCCAGAAAAAGCTCAAGAAATTACAAATCTTATACTTAATTACAAATAATAATGACACTACAATTTGGTAAATTAAATACTACCGAGTTTCAAACAACTACGCCTCAAAGAACAGGATTAAGTTTTGGTAGACTAGGAGATAAAGAACCTTTATCAGAGCCTTATATGGGTCGTGAAGAAGCTTTAAAGTATGCTATGAAATCAGGAGCTATGGATTCTGTTCGTGGTATAAAGCAAATGTTTGGAAAGCTTACAGGCAACGAAGATTTACTTGAAGAATTAAAAAAGAAAAACAAAAAACTAAAAAAGCTTATGGAACATCCTGAATATGGGGATGAAGTAACTGCTGCATACCTTGGTTCTTCTATTGCTCTTGACCCTGTAGGTTATGTACCTTTAGTAGGTTGGGCTAAAAAAGCTAAAACACTTTCACAAGCTACAAAATACGGAGCAGGTTATGGAGGTGCATTTAGTAGTTTAGCATATGTTGATGAAGAAGCTGGAGAAAGTAGAGCATTTAATCTAGCTGCTGGTACAACACTAGGAGGTACATTAGGTTTAGGTGGTGGTCTTATAGGTAGAGCTATATCTAAAAGATTTAATAAAGAGCCGAACTTTGCTGCTACACTAAAAGATAGACAAGAAAGACTTTTAAGAGAAAAAGTAGAAAAAACTAAAGAAGGCGAGTTTCAAACTCCACAAGAATTAGACAAAGCTGTTGATGATATAATAGCAGATTTAAGAACTAAAGAACCTAAAAAACTTACTCAAAGTGTTCAAGACTTTTATACCCAACATGTTGGAGATAAAGTTTGGAATCTTGCTGTTAATAATTGGGGTTCAGCATTAGTAGGTACTGCAGCAGGTGTTGCTGGTGTTAATGCTTTTACTGATGAAGAATCTACTCAAGCTCAAAAAATATTTTATGGTTTATTAGCTACTCTTACAGGAGTTGGTGGAACTAAAGCACTAGGTAGAATACCTGTTGGAGATAAAAATTTAAGTCAGTTAATGTCTCAAGGAATTGTAGATAATTACGCACTTCCTAAAAGATATGTCCAAATACAACAAGAAACTTTTGGTGATGTAAATAATTTATCACAACAAGCTGTTGATATAGTTAAAAAAACAGCTACACTACCTATAGAAGAAAGAAAAGTTTTATATAGAATGTTAGATGGGGATTTAGATACAGCCCCAGATTTAATTGGATTTAAAAAAGAATCAAGAAACTTAATTAAAACTCTTGGTCAAGAAATGGTCGATGCTGGTTTGTTGTCTGAAAAAATATTTAGGAAAAATGCAGAAACATACGTACATAGAAGTTATTTAAAATATGTAAACGGTGAAATAGACAGGGCTTCGTATAATGCAGCAAGACAGTTTAAAATTATTGGAGACGAATTAAAACCAAGAGGACAAAAGTTAGACAAAGAAATAAACATAAAAACTTATAAAGATAGTTTAAATCCTAAAAGTAAAAACTATAAACTTTATGAAGACTACGAAGTTTTTCCTATTGCTAGAGTAGTATCAAAAACTCAATACGATAATTTAAAAGCAAGAATAACTAAAAAGAAAACATTAAAAGATAAAGATTATAGACTTAATAAAGACGTAGAAGATATACGAGATTGGAAAGTAGCTGAAGAAGGTTTAGATAGTTACAAACTTGAAAGCACAAAAAGAATAGAGCTTAGAAGAGACTATACTAAAAAAGAAAGAGAACAAATGGGTGAGATAGAAGATGCTGCTTTTGCAATATCTGAAACTGCTCGTTTAATGACAAACGATTTAGCTATATTTAAACTATATAGTAATATAGCCAAAGACAAATCTTTATCCCTTTCTAAAATTGACTTTGAAAACAAAGTAATAAAAGAAGAGATAAATCCTGAAAATTGGATATTAGTTCCGGATGCTACTTTATCTAAAACTGCTAAAGTTGATGGAGAAAGTATTAAAAAGTTTGGTAAACTTTCAGATAAATACGTACCAGTAGAAGTATATAACGATATAACACGTTTAAATAAAATTAAAACCGAAGGTAATACTATAGAAAAGAATTATCTAGGTATGAACAGGTTATGGAAAAAATCTAAGACTGCTTGGAACCCTGTGGTTCATGTCAACAATATGACATCTAACGTATTGTTATATGATTTTGCTGATGCTAATTATAAATTTTTACCACAAGGCTTTAAAGAATTAACAGAAGGTTTAGAAGGAACAGGAAAATCTAAGCTTTATGATTTAGCAAAATCACTTGGTGTTTTTGATGTAGACATAGTTAGTAAAGAATTAACTTCAGAAACTAAAGATGTTTTAGCAGACACTTTAAAACTTTTAGCAGATAAATCAAGTTCTGAAATTGTTAATTCTCAAAAGTATGCAATAGAAACATTTAAAGGTTTAAGTAAAAAAGGTTACGACATGACCTTTGGAAAATTAGAAAACCTTTATCAGTTAGAAGACCAAGCATTTAGAATGGGTTTATTTATAGATAGATTATCTAAAGGCTTTAGTCCAGATAAAGCAGCAGCAGATGCTAAAAAATGGTTTATAAACTATGATATTAATGCTCCATTAATTAATTTAATGAGAAGATATCCTACTCCATTTTTATCTTATACATATAGAGTTGTTCCTTTACTAGCTGAATCTGCTATTAAAAGACCACACAAATTTGCTAAGTGGTCATTAGGAGCTTATACACTTAACGAAGTTGGTAAGCAATATGGTGTTGGTGACGAAGAAAAAGAAAGGTTATTAATGAGAGATGACCTAAAACAAAAAATGTTTGGTATGCCTTTTTTACCTCCGACAACAATTAAGACACCTTTTGTTTCTGGTAGAGATGAAGAAACACCTTTATATTTAGATGTAAAGCGTTTTATTCCCGGTGGTGATGTTTTTTCTTTAGACCCTGAAAGAGGTATAGGTATACCGGTACCATTTACAGATAAGTCATTAAAGTTACCGACAACTGTAACTCCTTCTTTTGGAGCTTTAGGAGAAATATTTATACCTTTAATGACTGGAGTAGACCCTTTTACATTACAAAAACTAGAAGGGCTTGGATTAGGTAACGATGATAAAGTAAAAATGCAACACATACTTAGTAGGCTTTCACCAAATATACCTACTACTGCTTTTACTGCTCCTATATTTGGACCAGATAATAGATTTGACAAGTATAATCCTTTTGCAAAATCATTTGGTTCTAAAAAAATTAGCACAGCTTTTAGACAAGCAACAGAAGAAAGTGAAGCACAATATTCTACAAACTACACACCTTTTGAAGCTATTATAAATGCTTTTGGTTTTAAATTACAGCCAATAGAAATAGAAAAATTATTAGGTATAAAGTCTGCAGAGTTTAGAAGACAATATGCAGATTCTAAAAAACAAATAAATAGATTAACAAAAAGATATGCAGAAGGTAAAATTTCTAGGGATGAAGCTGAAAAAGAAATACAAAAAATTTATAAAAATTTACAAACAGAACAAGAAAAAGTATCTAGAATATTTGAACAAGTAAGAGAACCTAAAGTTTTAGGAGGACCTGTAGTTTCTAATGTAAAAGATGACCCTAAAGATAGAAAGATGGATAATGTTCAAGGAACTTATACACAGATAGCACGAAACTTAAGTGATGTTGAAAAAGCTATAGACGAATTGGAAGAACAAACAAAACCTAAAACAGATATGGAACGTTTAGGTTTTAATAAAGGTGGAGAAATTAATCCAAATATTATAGCTATTGATAACGAGTTAAAAAAATTAGGATACTCAAAAGAAGCTAGAGCTGCTAAGTTAGGAAACATAGGAGTTGAAACAGGTTATACTTATGATTATAAACAACAACAACAAAATGGTAAAGGTTATGGTTTATATCAGTATGATTTTCAAAAACCTTATTATGAAAAATATTTAAAACAAAATAATTTACAAGATTCTATAGCTTCACAAGTTGGTTTTACACATGAAGTTTTATCAGGAAACGATTCTGTTATGGGAATGAATACAAATGATAGAGTAGCTTTACAAAAAGCATTAACTGAAAGTAAAGATGTAGCACTTATAACACAAATATTTTCTGAAAAATATGAAAAACCCGGAGTTCCTCATTTAGATAGAAGAATAGAAGAAGCTAATAAAATATATAAATTATTACAAGACTAATATGGGATTTCCTTTTGAGATAATAACTATGCTTGGCTCTACTGTATTGGGTGGAGTTATGAGTGTATGGGCAGAGAGTCGTAAAGCTAAAGCAGAAGCACAAAAACTTCTTATAACTCGTGGTGAGTTTGAAATGAAAGCTCGTAAAGCTGCAAGAGATGTTAAAGATAAAGGATTCCAATGGACAAGAAGAATAATAGCTTTATCATCTGTATTTGCTATTGTTATATTACCTAAACTTGTAGCTGTTTATTATCCTGATGTTACTGTTACTGTTGGTTATACACAATGGAATCCCGGAGGATTATTTAGAAGTGGTAGAGAAGTATTTGATTGGATAACTTTTCAAGGTTTAGTCATAACACAATTAGATACCAACTTAGTATCAGCTATTATAGGTATGTACTTTGGTGGTAGCTTAGTTAAAAAGTAATATGAACGACTGGATAAGTGCTATAGAAACTATTGGTATTCCAGCAGCAGGTGCAGCAGGACTAGGATATTTAGTTTGGGTACTTTTTAAATCTTTAATAGCAGACATACATAAAAAGTTAGATACGCAACATGGTATGATAGTTGCATTAATAGATAGAATAAGACAGATGGATAACGACATGATTAGAATAGATGCTATGTGTCGTGCAGCAATGGGTTTAAAACCCGACATAGATAGGATAGCTAGAGCAGATGGACAGAAAGACCAGCGAAAAGATTAAATTAGAATTACCTATTATAAGTATCTTTATATTTTTATTTATAATAAGTATATTAGAGCAGTTATGAACTTAAATGATTTAGAAAAAGTACATCCTATGAAACAAATTACTGTAGCTTCTATAGTGCAAGTATTAGTATTTGGTTTTATGTTGTTAGCTTTCTGGACTAACTCTAAACTCTTTGCAGATGAAATAGTATTTAAGTTTAATAGTCCTAGCTTTAGTGGTATAGGAACTTCATCACATTATCTTACAATTCAGAACCAAGAGTTCAATCGTAAAGAAGCATTAAAG
>Ga0208767_1002830_pt1 | contig 12913 bp, 22 predicted proteins | sample VirMetDEL_Mar_21_FD_184514 | JGI IMG/M metagenome (GOLD analysis project Ga0208767, IMG submission 184514) | Aqueous microbial communities from the Delaware River and Bay under freshwater to marine salinity gradient to study organic matter... | ecosystem: Environmental > Aquatic > Marine >... | reverse complement strand
AGTTTAGGTTGTACTCCTGTTATCATTTTATTTTAATTTGTTCTTTTACAATTCTTTTTACTATAAACTCTTTGATGTCTGCAAAACTTTGACGTTCACCATCCACTATAGGATGTTCTAAATTTATTTCAAACCCCTCAACATCACCATACTCTGTTTCGAATGCATCAACGAATTCTTTTAGTTTATCAAATACTTTTTCGTTCATTTCTCTTTGGTGTTAATTGATTGTTCTAATTCTTCTAATTGTTTTTCAAATCGTTCAATACTACCCCAAATAATCGAGGCATTTGGATCTAATTTTAAAATTTGTTCAACTAATTCCTCTTGTCTTCCACGAGAATAATATCCGTGTTCAATATCATCAGCAAGATCCTGTAGGTGTTTAGGCGCTGAAATTGAGATTCGTAAATCATAATTATACCATTTAGTCTTCCAATCCCAAAATCCAATACCTTTGGTTAGTTTACTATGAAGATTACTCAATCTACGGTTACGAACTCGAACAACTGACTTGTCATTTCCAAATACGTGTAGGAATCGTAGGAACCAACGCGGGCACCACTTTGGTTTTGCTTCATAATCCATTGCTAATACCAGTGGTATCAGCGCTCGATAGTATGGACTATCTTCTTGATAGAATGTGATGTTCATATAACCGTAACGTTCCAGATTAGATGGAAAGAAGATGTATCGTAAATCACCCCACTCTATATTACGAGTATGAATTATTCCTTTCTTACGACCTCTCCAAAATACCATACTCTGGAGGAATGATTTAGATTTTTTACTAAATGAAACGATTTAGCTTTTTCACTAAATGTTCTATTGTCTTTTATTTCAAATTTAGTTCTCATATAATACCTCCTATAATATCTCTATCCTCTAAATGATCAAACTTACCGTATGTTTGAATCAAATACCCAGTTTCAACAGGGACAAATGACCTAACAATTCTACCTTTAAACTCATCCTCAAACATACCCATATCCATACCTGAACTAATATAAGGTCCGCCTGACGGGTCAACCATATCAATAGTTTTAGTATCTGAATAAACTAATGGTCCGTATTGTCTAGCTAGTGGAGTATACTCAAATTTTTCATCATCATATTCATGAACTGCTTTTTTGAATTCTTCAATATGCATATAATCTATTTGAAGATCAGAACAATCTTTACGATATTGTTGATAAGCTTCTTTGTATACATTAGGCCACGCAAAACGGCAATGCTTGAATTCACCTTCCCAAAGAACATCCCCATTCTCTTGAAGCGTAAACGTATAAACGTCGTTGTATCTGTTTGTATATTTCATATTATCGTTCTAAAATTACAAAATCACCAAAATGTTCATCAAATACTTGAATTAAATGTTCATAATCACTTGACTGCATGTCATCAAGTAACCCATCTACATCTTCAAAATCCAATTGTTTAGCTAATTTTTTAGCATATCCTAAAAGGAAAAATGCATTACCTTGAGGACCTGTCAAATCAATCACAATTTCTTTGGGTTGTTGTTTTTCTCTTATCATAACTTATTTAATTAATTCAGTGCGACTTAAAATCATCTCATTACTAGAACCTTCCATATAACGAATAAATCGTTGACATTGTAGTGGAGTTCCTGTATGAACTATAGTATCCTTAAATATTACAGCATGTTTGGTATTTAATTCAACAATTTTCATTTTTACTTGCTAATTAAATCCTCAATATCACTCACTGCTAGCTCACATTCGTGTTCTACGCTACTACCACCTTCAACTTCCATCTCAGCCAAATCATAAAATGAATGAATGTCATTATATAATTCTGGGTATTGATTTGCTTTCTCAACACAATACTGGTATAAATCTCTTAGTGTCATAGCTTATCGATTCATGTAATTAATAAAAGATTCCTCATGAGCAAACATTGACTCACTAGCCATCAACAAACGAATTTCTCTATTGATTTTATCTTCTAGAGCAACTGCTTTTTTATGACGCTCAACTTTCTCAACTGGAAAATCTTCTGGATTGTGCAATTTAATGCTATCAAAAAACATAACATCGAAATCTCTACGACTAAATTGACCATGGAAATCATCAACAATGATATCCATTCTACCACCATCAGCATCCTCAATTTGAGCATTAAACTCATCAACCAATAGATCAATAACTGCTTTGGTTTGATCTTTTCTTAATTGTGTTTTGTTGTACTTTTTCATAACCTTTATCATTTATACATAAATGTACGAAGCCCCTTTCGGGGCTCCAAATTTTTAACAAGAAATTTTTAATTATTTTCCGAATCTTGCTTTTTGTGCGTTGTAGTTTTGGAGAATCTCATCTTCACTAAGAGATCTATTATAAATGGTAGCACAAGCTATTTTTCCCGGGAAGTTATGATTACCATCTGTAAGTGCACTATAAGTTCCTATATAATAAGTTGATCCTGCTGATATGGTCCCAGTTTGAGAAGTTTGAGTAACATATTCACCATTCAAATATGTTTTAAAATTAGCTCCATCATAAGTAGCTAATAAATAAGACCATTGATTTGTGTAAATAGTTCCTGTTTGAGTTGAAGGTCTTCCTGATGTTGTTTGAACTGCTGTGTGAATAGCTGAAGAACCTGCACTACCATTAGGCCATAAACCTAAATACAAAGCTCCTGGCCCCCCAAATACAGCTCCCCTAGTTCTACCACCAGTAGTAGCATCTTGTGTAGGATAAACCCATGCTGCTACTGTAATTTGACTAGTTCCTAATGCTGAAGCAGCAGGTATACTAATATATTCATTAGCCCCATCAAATGTGAATACTCCACCATTACTTGAATTAAAACTAGCCCCATTTATTAAAGTTCCACTATCAGAACCTGTTAGTGAATAAACAGTCGTTGAACCATTCTCATAAGATACTAAATTACCAGCATCAGTAGCAAATGTTAAACCATCTGTAACAATTGGGCCTCCATAATAATTTTGAGAAATTTCACTATCTAACAATGCTCTATCATAAGCTCTAATTTTAGCTATAGAACCTGAATGGTAGTAATTATATCCTATATTTTTCCCAGGACTAATAGCAGAAACATTGGTTTGTAATTTAGCATGTCCTGTACTTCGTTGAATAGTAGATTTTTGTTCTCCGTCTAACCAAATATCATATGTAGTTCCATTCCAGTTAAAAAACATATGATGCCAATTAGTATCAACAGTATCAGTAATCCCAGTAGCAAAACCATCATGACTCCAAAAAGTAACAGTTTCATTAGTCATACCACTGGTCCACTCATACAAGTTTACTCCATTATTATTACCTATATCTCTACCAAATCCTACCAAAGAATAATCACTACTAGCAGGACCTGTATTAGGGGAAATAGTTTTATGAGGTCTAAATACAACCTCAAAACAGTACATATCAAATGTTGGGAGGTTTTTTAACTCAATAAAATCATCCACCCCATCAAAATCAAACCATCCATTTGAATTATAAGTAGGACTATTATATAAAAATCCTCTATTACCTATATTTCGAGTTATATAGTCTAATCCTGCTTCAAATAATTCAGTGCTTGTACTTTGTAATCCTTCTTGATCAAACCAAAATGCTGCTCCAGTTTCATCATTTTCATAAACATAACCCATTATTCTATCAACATCATCTCTGTAATAAACAGGTATAGCACCATTTTGTAATGCTGTAATACCACCATATACATCCCCACTACCGTAAGTAAATATTCTACCTTGCAATCCAAATGGGGATTTAGAATCTATTCTTACATCATGAGATTGTCTTGTAGATGTGTTATAACTAGCAACAAATGTCCCAGTTCTTTGATCATTCCCAACCCCAATACAGCTAACACCTAAATCAACACATTCTTTCATCCAGTCAATAACACTACCCCCCATTGCCCAAACATACTCATCAACTATTACTAGATCAAACTCTTCAGCTACTTGAGATGCAGGCCAGTTATTAGGCAAATCATTAACAACGGGTTCATTAGTCATATTACAATTAACACGAAAGTAATTATAAAATGGTGGGTACTGATATCCTGAATGGTGTGCTCCTAATACTCTTAACTCATTTAATGGTTTTTTCCTACCACTTATATTTTTCCAAATTGGGTTTTGTTCTCTTGTACCATCCGCAAAAGGTGTTCCAGAATCACTTATCTCAAATTGGGCTTCATAAACATCAAAAGTTTCATTTAAATATCCTGTATTACTACCTGTACCTATGCCAAAAGTAAGCATACAGGCTCCTGTTGGATTAGATGAAAATACAAACGTGTAGGTTGTTAGGTACCATCCTTGCCCTATATTAACTGTGTCTGCTGTTTGGGAGGTAAAGCTATTATTATTACTTCCTCCTTCAGGGTTTCCTTTGTATGCAGAAACTTCGATTGATGGAGAAGTTGTTGTAGTCCCATTATACTTCCATTTAAAAGAAAACGTATAAGCTACTCCAGTAGTAAGCCCGGTTGGAAATATTGCTGCTCTAGCAGTATTTACAGTATTAGTAATAGTATACCTTTGGGCTGTAATAAATTGATTTCTTTCATTGACTACTTCTACTCCTCCATTAAAATAAACATAAGCATAATAAGCATAAGGAAAAGTCCCAGGAACATAATTAGTTGTAGGTTGATTATCTATAAAACTAGATTCATTTCCTGCATCTAAATTTACTATTAAACCATCTGTTATAAAATTATTAGGGATACTATCTAAAACCCAAGTATTAAATTTTCTTCTTAAATAGTTTTTTGATTCTAAAGCAGTTAAATTACCTCCTCCTAATGTTCTAGCAATTGCAATTAGATCATTATCATTATTAGCAACATAAATGGCAGGATCATTGTTACCACTCAAAGTATAAACAGTATACCCACCATCAGGAGGAACAATACCAGCAACATACCCTGTAGTTGAAGTAGGTCCATAGTTTTCATCTCCAATACCAACTACAGTATTACCTTTCTTTAAACCACGTTTAGTAGGTTGATCTCTTTTATATCTAATTACGTTTGCCATTATAAACCGAATCTTGCTTTTTGTGCGTTGTAGTTTTGAAGAACCTCAGCATTGCTAAGAGCTCTGTTATATATTTTTTGATTAGCTATTTTTCCTCCCCAAAACCAACCATTATCATCATATCCAATACGATAAGTACTACCCCCAGCAGATATAGGTCCGAACCCATCTGTGGCACTAAAAATTTCTTCCCCGTTAATATAAACTATTTGTGATCCTATTTGGTTTGTACCACTGTAGGTATAGGTAATATGTGTCCAAGTGTTTAATGGAATTGTATATCCTGTATTTAAAAAATACCAAGCAGGGCCTATTGCTATTTGAAGGGTCCCATTATATTGGCTAAGAGCCCATTCATTTTGTTTTCTACTTATACCCTGATGAGTTGTAGTAGAGGTTCTATATACCCAAGTATCTATTGTTAAGTAAGAAACATTAAAGGCAGAAACATTAATATAATCATTTACCCCATCAAATATCCAAGCACCCCCATTATTGTTACTATATCCAACCCCATTTACTAAAGAAGTACTATATGAACCCGTCATTGAATAAGCAGTAGTTGAACCACTTTCATACGAGACTAAATTACCAGCATCCGCAGCAAATGTTAAACCATCTGTAACGATTGGACCACCATAGTAGTTTTGAGATACTTCTTCTTGGGTAAATTGACCATAATACACTGAAGCAGCAGCAATACTGCCAGAAAAATACCGAGTAGGGGAACCACTTCTATAATCATATCCTAAGGTAAATGGTTGGTCATTCATACCATTACCCGTATTAGCATTACTTTGACCAATATACTCCCCATTTAAATAGAGTTGTACATAAGTTTGATCGGATGAACTTTTAGTAGCACCAGGATCAATATTCATAATTGCATGATACCATTTTCCTATTTCTAAATCAGCATATACTGAGGCATAGGCTATGGCTCTTAGTTTACCATTAGTATGAATCCAAAATCCAAATTCAGGACCATAATTATCTGAAAATATAGCTTGTTCCCCGGATAAATCCATAGGTTTAAATAAACATTCTAACACACTATCAGCACTATCCGGATTATAACTAGAGATATTATTTTGTACCCCTGAATCAACTCCATTAAAATCAAATGAATGACTTGTAAAAGTCATATTGTTCATAGAGGTAAAATTATTTCCATATCCACTCAAATCATACCAAGTAGTATTTTGAGAACGGGAACCACTAATAAAAGGAGTAGCTGTTGATTTCTCTTCAAGCTGCATATACTCTACGTATACCTCTGAGGTTGTTAATGGACCGGACCATAAAGCTCCTATCTGTAGATAGGTCATATCTGATGGTGTTGTAAAAGTTCTCGAGATTGTTGTTAATTCCGTAGTAATTGGATTAGGTCCGTTATACGATGCGTTTGACCATACTATATCTGAACCTCCAGTCCCGTTACCTGTTGCATATAAGAAGATACTCCGTGAGTCGTTTTTATAAGCTCTTATGGTGAGGGTATAGGTTGTATTACCACTTACTGTTATATTACTCGATTTGAATCCCGGAGTACTGATAGTTTGGTTTGATTTTGCTTTTAGAAACCTAGTACCGTTAATAGTCTCAACACTTAGTGTTACATTTTGGTTTGCATTCCAGCCGGTAGTGCCGTTACTAAAATCCGGATTACCAGCTAAATTAATTGTAGGTTGGTTATCTAAAAAACTAGATTCAACTCTAGCATCTAAGTTTAGTCTTAAACCATCAGTCAATTTGTTTTTTGGTAAGCTATCTAAAACCCAAGTATTAGCTAAAGTTTGTAAATAGTTTTTAGATTCTAACACAGTTAATACACCACCCCCTAATGTTCTAGCAATAGCAGGTAAATCATCTTCAGTTTGAGCAACAAATACCTTAGGATTATTATTTAAACCTAAAGTATAAACAACAAACCCATCCTCAGGCACATCAACACCACTATAATAACCAGTAGTTGATGAGGGACCATAATTTTCATCACCAGTACCCAAAACAACATTACCTTTACGTAATCCTCGTTTAGTTGGTTGTGAAGTTTTATATTTTAGTACATTTGCCATTATTTAAATCTATCTTGATAAGCATTATAGTTTTGGAACACTTCCTCACCAGTTAAAGTATCTTGATAAACTGATAATACAGCTACTTTACCTTTAAATTTTCTACCTCCGTAGCCACCCATCCAATATAGGTTTTCAGAAGTACCACTTGAAACATTACTATCTACCCATACTAATCCTCCATTAGCATAGTGTCTAACTACTGAACCATCCCAAGTAGTAGTAATATGAGTCCAAGTATCATAAGGAACTATATTTGAGGCTGTGCTTCTCCAATAATCATTAGCAAAATCATAGGACCAAAATTGTAAACTAGTACCTACAATTTCCCAAAAATTTCTCAATAAAGAATGTCTACCATCACCTCCAGATTTATTATAAACCCAAGCAGATAAACTAAAATTACCCATTTGTCCTGTATCAGGAATATCTACATAAGCAGCATTATTACCAGCCCATTCTATATACCCAGCTTTACTATATGTAATATCATTTCCAGTATTTACAATTGTTGCTCCCGTTGATGCAGGAACAGCTAAATTATAAATTGTAGAACTCTCTCCATCATAACAGGCAAAATGACCAAAATCATAATGTAATTGTAAATTATCAGTTACAATATTAGCTAAGTAATAGTTTTGTAAAATTTCAGCTTGAGTTAGTACCTTACTATAGGCCATCACGCTTCCCATTCTACCTTGCCAATAACCAGCATACCCTCTAGCTAATCTAACAACGTTTGTATCGGTTGTTAAAGTACCATAACTATGGTTATAAGTGTCTGTATTAGTACCATTTACATACCATTTACTTTGAGTAGTACTTCTAGTAGTAACCACAAAATTCCATTGATTTCTTCCAGGTGCTCCTGAACCTCTACCTACATAAGGTGAAGCATTCCTACCTGCATCACCATAGTAATGAGATATACTTTCCCCTTGTTCATGTGTCCAAGTACCATACCCCCCATAAGCTTGATCCCAAGGATTACGTCTTCCAGAGGTATAACTGTGGTTTAACCACATACAAACAGTTTGTGCAGTATTCCAAGCTGCCATACTTGAATCAAATGAAATTTGAGCATATTCATTAGTTCCATTCCATTCAATATACCCTTTTTCAATTAATGGAGAATTATATAATGTAGCATAATTACCATTACCACTTAAATCATATAATTTATTCCCGCTCCCGGGCCAACAGTCAACACTAGAAACGTCAAAATATAATACTAAATCACCTCCAACTGTATTAAAACTCTTATTACTGGTAATGATCATAAAATCATTATCTAAAGCCCATGCTTTAGCAACATTAACATCTGTAAAATTATCAGGGGAACTAGGTAATCTATTAATTAAATTTAATAAATCTTCATCATTTATGTCACAAGTCCAAAATACAGGCGTAGCAGTAGCAGCACTTTGACCAAACATTGTCTCACTTTCATGAACAATTAAATACTGGTCAGTATAATTAGGTGCATTTCGAAGATCTGATGAGGAGGCAGCAGCATTAACAGCAACTGTAGTAGCTACTTTACCTTTTTGTCTTCTCCTATGAGGAAGTTTGTTTCCCGTTTCAAATCCAAATAATCTACCCATAACAAATTACATTTCTGTAGGGTTCGGATCAGTCCAATCAGCTCCTGATAAAAGTGTTAAAATTTCACTGTGAGAATACAATTGTGACTTAGTAGTTAAAGCATCAACCGAAGCCGGAATATTCTCTACTAATGAACCAGATTCATCAGTATAAGCCGAATAATTGAACTTAACAAACGTTTGAGTCCCATCTAAAGATAATCTAACAGTATCAGCAGAGGTTTCCATAACCTCATCGAAATTAATACTTCCTAACTCAGATACATTAAAAATTACGTACTTTCTATTTTCGTATGACATTTTTTGGTTATAAATATCACCAAAGCAAATGTCCGTAATATAGATGGCCACTTTGCCAAAAACTCCATCGATTAAATAGTTCTAAACGTTCGTGATCAATAGTAGTTGTAGTGTAATCTATAGCAAATTTAAAAGGAGTACCACTATGCTTTTCTCTAATCTCCCCAAAATTCGTCTCCAGATATTCTAACGTTCTTTCGTCCAAATACACCACGATTTCATCGTATTTTTCGCGTTTATTAATGTCGTAACTAATGTTATGATCGTAAAACAGCTCATTCAGTAACTGTTTCTCGTATGGTCTTATACCCGCTTTAATAAAGCATACATTTTGTGGGGTGGTTTTAGTATTAAACTCACAAGTGTAAAAAGCCCACGTAAGGTTGTCAATAGATAAATATTTCAAATCAAAAGTACAAAATTCTCCTTCTTCCAACATAGGAAAACGATTTTCCATAAAGATTCTCTCTTTCTCTAATCTTTGGTTGTTTTCCCACGAATATTTTATTTTAGAGATAGAGTTATAATCATCTTGATAATTGTATACGTACAATTCACGAGGTAAAAACAAAACCTTACCTCTTGCTTCAACTTGACGCCACATATTAGTATCATTTTGGTAATACTCTAAATCTCCATTAAAATCAAAATGAGGAATAATATTTCTCCAAGCTCTTCCCATTTGAGCCCAATTTATATTGCATCTGTCTTTTAAAATATAAGAACCTGAGGTGTGAACAAATTCCTTATCCAAATTCTTACGAGCCATAAACCCACAAGTAATCCCCATCAATTCAGGATCCTCACTAAAGTACTTATTATATTGTTCCAACAAACTAGGATAAATATAATCATCACAATCCAATTGCATTACAATATCACCTGTACAACTATATTGTGGGTTGTAGAAGAGCTCTTTTTTTCTTGATTGTTTATAATACCTAACGCGAGCGTCTTCTTTAGCGATAGCGAGAAGTTTTTCTTCCGCGCTATTTTCCTCTGAAAAATCATCGGTCACCACCCATTCCCACCAAGGATAGGTCTGCGCTTTTAGAGACTCATAGACGTGTTCTACCCAATTATCTCGTTTATAAAATGACGTACTAATTGAAAATATTAGCCTTCGTTTCATAGGTTTTTATATTTGAACTTTTTAATTTTAGTTTTCTTTCTTGGATTCTGAGCCCACATATCTTTTTTCCCAGGGTTTTTCTTAGGCTGGTAGGGCATTGGGTCTTCCTCTTCGTCAAAATGAAATTTAGCCATTGTTTAATTCTTCAAATTCAACATCTTCAATCGTTTCACAAAATATAAAATGGGTTTGGTCTCTCAAAACGTGATCACATCCTAAATGATCGCGCCACGCTTGTACGAAGTCAAGGTTTAATTCACCTTTTTTTTCAAAGTTGTGGACCGGTATTCTCCTATTAATTAGGTAAGCTTTGTCGTTGTGATAGTATAACTGTTTAAACATAATCGTATATACGTATGCGAATGGAGTGTATTGTTAAAAGAGCTTTAAGCAGTTTTCCAAAACACTTGTATAATAATTAATAACAAACTTAAAGCCAAGCTTACTCCTGTTTTCATATCAATTGGTTGATTAAAGTAATAACTCGTCCCCCAAGCATACACAATCATCCCCGTAGCAAACCCTACAAACCGTTGAGGCCACATTTGACCATCAAATCCATTTACACTAAATTTAGTAGCATAAATAAAAATAAGTGAAATAGGAATACCTAAACTAGCTAACCACATTGGATTTTTCTTAGCCCAAGTCCAAATAAATTGACCATTCAATTGCCAATAGGTAATTAGTTGGCCTAAGAAATATAACGATGCTCCTATTAATAAATCTTTTATATTCACAACCTGTTGTTTTTTGCTCTTAATAATTCACGGAAAAATACTACCATTGAAACAGGCCAAAGCACTATAACTACTATTCGTTCTATATTATTAAATCTTTTTTCAGATTTTAAGTAATTAGCTAATAAATCTAAAATTAAAGTAAATATAGTACCAATAAGTAAATAATAAATAAATGTCATATCTTGTTTATATAATTTCTTTCCTCCCAGTACTGCTCATTGCCATAGCATGTACAAATTTCTTCTCCGGGTTCAATATCTCTAACAGCAATAAATTGAAAAGTCTTATTTCGGGGATGGTCTTTCCAAGTAGCATTATTATTATCGTTATGGTTATAAATACACCCATACCCTAGTGGTATAACGTGTTCTTTATGGTCACCTCTTTGTGGCCATAAAAACCTATAATCATTAAGTAATCCAGAATTTTCTCCCATTTTTATAGGCAAAGTAATTAAATGACATTCCTCAATTACTTCTCCTTCTAGAATAGGTTCAATCGCAAACACACCTAAACCTTTACCCGGAGAAGTTTTTACTTCTACTTTGGTGGCCAATTTAAGCTTCATCTTTACCCTTGTGTTTTATTTTTCTTGTGTATTTGTTCATGTCGCCATGGTCCCTTTGGATCATACGACGTCGAATCTTCTGAGCTAGGTGTCTTTCTTCCCTGCTCTGTCTCTTTCCCGGTATGTTTTCTCCATTGTTCATCCCAAAAAGTAAATTCCATATTAATCAAGTAAGTGACGTTCATGAGGACGGCAAGAACCAAAATTACGGGGGTCTTTACCATGTAAAAACATAATTTTATTGCTTACATCAACTTTGGATACTTTTTTATTAGTACCAAACCAATAAACAGGACCCTCATAATCTTCATAGAAAACATTGTCTCTATTATCTACATTTAAAATACGACGTGGACCCCCAAATGAACGAAATTCACGAGCAGTAACCCGACCAAAGCGGTTTAGTCCTTCAAAATAAATCTCGCAACAACGAGCTTCGTTGAAGTCATAACGTAGTTTTTCAGTTTGTCCTCTTTTTTCAGCCATTTTTATTTATATTTCGATCTTTAGACCACAACATAACAAATACTAAAACAATCATAGCAGATAAAATACCACCTGCTAGAATATCAGTATTACCTGATTTTTCCCACCAAAAAGATATAAAACCAAGATAACCAAACCAAATTGTAGCCCAACCCCACCAAGGAATTGAATTAGTAGTTTTACTAATTTTTTGTACTTTTTTATCATGTACTACTCGTGATAGAGCATCTTGTAGGTCCTTCCCATAAGCTGGGATTTTGTCGGTTGAACCATCTTCATTCAACAATGTAATTTCATACTTCATCCACTTAGGGAATTGAGTTGAATCTTTTCTGTACTTTACGTCAATTACTTTCTGTTTCATAATTTAAAATGGTAATTCATCATCACCTTCATAATAATATGGTGGTTCCATTTCAGCTTGGAACTCACTTAATCCTTCATAAAATGTATGAATATCTTCTTCATTAACCAAATTAACTTGATGATATCTTAACATTTCTCTGATTGTAGATTCATTTTCAATAACATTGACTATTTTACCACTTACAAAACTAATAGTAGTATAATCATCTTCAAAATTAAAATCAACAATCTTATCTAGTGGGATAAGGTGTTTTTTACGGTTTCCCCAACCATTTACTTCAATATATTTCATAGTCGATCGTATTTAATCTTATTAATTAAACCTTCTAATTGAATCATAGCTCCTCTAATATCTCTATCCTCCATTTGTTGGAGAATATAATTGAGCTGAATGTACAAATATTCTTTTAATTTAGAATCCATATTCTTGTTTTGCTAGTTCATCCAAATCCATTTCATCTTCGGTCTCATACCAATTATCCTTGACTTCAGCTTCTTCAGCATCACGCTCATCTTTCCAAGCAATTTCAGGAAGCAAACCAGCATTTTCAATCAAAGACCAAACACGTTCTTTCCAGAGATCCATTTT
>Ga0208767_1002829_pt1 | contig 12914 bp, 12 predicted proteins | sample VirMetDEL_Mar_21_FD_184514 | JGI IMG/M metagenome (GOLD analysis project Ga0208767, IMG submission 184514) | Aqueous microbial communities from the Delaware River and Bay under freshwater to marine salinity gradient to study organic matter... | ecosystem: Environmental > Aquatic > Marine >... | reverse complement strand
ATCCAAACTTTAAGATTACCGTAAAAATTATACGTAGCAACAGAACTAACAATCTCCATTAACATTTTAGTGCTTCCATTAAATATCCATTTCATTCCATCGGTAAGCATTTGAAACTGATTTTTATCACTCGCTCCAGCAGTAATAAGTATTTCCTTTTCCTCAGTAGGTTCGGCATCAAAACCAATACCTACTCTATGACTTACACTTGAAGTATTTGAACCAGCACCATAACCAATAAATAAATTATTAGAACCCGTACTATTTTGTCCTGAAGCGTATCCAAGAAATGTATTATATCCAGCATTCGTAATATTATAACCTGAAAACATCCCAACGCATACATTATTATTTCCACTAACCCCAGCACTATTATCACCACCCATAGCCATATATCCCAAAGCAGTATTTTGAATCCCACTCGTTATTCTAAACAAACTTCTCCGCCCAATACATGTATTATAATTTCCAGTTATAAGTTTAGTAGCGTCATTAACACCATTCATAGACTCATACCCAACAGATGTATTATGAAAACCCGTGCTACTATAAATTTGAGAATGTAATCCTATAGCAACATTATAACTACCATTTGATGGATTAGACGAATTAAGTCCTCTCATAGCACTTTGTCCCATAACAGTATTTTGTTGTCCAGTAGTAGAATATCTAAGTGTATCGTCTCCTAAACAGACGTTTCTATAACCAGTCGTAATAGCAGTAGTAGAATTGATGCCTATACAGACGTTATTATAACCAGTCGTTAATGATTGTAAAGTTTGATAGCCAATACCTATATTATAATCACCACTTATAGGGGTAGTCGCACCACCCGTCCCATATCCAGCCATATGCCCTATAAAATTATTAAAATCACCCCTATTATGATAACCCGCCCTAAAACCCATACACACCGAATATCTCGCAACTGTTGAAGAATACATACATTCATATCCAACAGCGGTATTTTGTGTGTTTGTATTTAAACCCCCAGCCCTGTGCCCTATATACACACCATAAGTCCCACCCAAAGTTAGATACCCTAATCGTGTGGTATTACCAGTCGTTGAATTTGTAATTACAAATTCATTTGCCTGAACGGCATCTGTAGTAGTTAAAGCACCATTAACAGATAGATTTGAAAGAAAAACACTCGTCGTTTCCCTAACTCTAAAAGTGTAATCGGGGTTATTGGTTGTCGCTATATCAAAAAAAGTTGCGTTAGCATTTATTTGTCCATAACCAATATTGATACTACCCGCAACATCTATACCCGCATTAGGCACGTTTAAACTCCCATTAAGAACTTCCAAACCATTATACACCTGAACCTTCGTATCCAAAAGTCTTAACGAAGGGGCAGATAAAGCGTTATTAAAAAACAAACCAGTTCCCGTAGGATATTCTACCTCAAATTGACTGACACCTGTATTCCACGTAGTTTTTAAAATATTAGAACTATTACCTTTCACGGTTAAATCTCCCCCAATAATAGCATTCCCATTCACTTCTAATTTCTCACTCGGGTTAGTTAGTCCAATTCCAACCCTACCATTACTTGGTATATAATTAAACCCATCACCCAAACCTACCCAACCTGAAGTCCCGCTATGTAAGGCAAAATAATTAGCATTACCAGTTCCTGAACCATTATATTCCATAATAAGATTACTATCATTTAATATCTCTTCCATCGTAATTTTACATCTAGTATTAGTGTTGAATATTTTTATGTTCCCGCTCTGTAATGTTAAATCCCCAGTCATCGTATCACCCGCAACATTCACGAATCGGGCATCACTTTCCGCCTCTGTGTAATAATCAGTATCCAACGAATGGAAACGTTCATCTAATGTTTCACCTTTATAGTAAATCTCATTTGGATTAGACACAGTTAAATCCCCCAAAATTTCTGTATCTTTATGAATAGTAAAATCCGCACCTGTCCTACCCCAACTAATCATAGGTATTTCTGTTCCGCTATTATTTGCTCCAAGAGTTATTGTATTATCACTTTCGGTATATCTGTAATATGCCCCATTAGTTAAACCTTCACCTAAATAAACCTGTGAATATAAATTCGGCGAACCAGTCCCACTATTCCCATTACAAAGAATAATAATCTGTGCGTTTTCAGTAGAAGGGTTTGGTTTTGATATAGTTAAATCCCCAGTCATCGTATCCCCTGATTTATTCACTTTCAACGCATCACCAGCAATACGGGCAGTTTCTTCGTCATCAATATTTGTCTGTAAAGTTGTGTCAGCATTCGCACGGGTAGTTGCTTCATTATTAATATTTGTCTGTAAAGTATTATCATTCGTCAATCGGGTAGATGCTTCGGTATCAATATTCGTCTGTAAAGTATTATCATTCGTCAATCGGGTAGATGCTTCATTATTAATATTTGTCTGTAAAGCATTATCAGCATTTGTCCTAACAATTAACTCTGTCGCTAAACCATTCTGTAAAGTGGTAATATTACTTTCATTTGTAGAAACTCTTACCTCTAATGCGTTTATATCTTCTTCTGTCGCACCCAAAAGAGAACCTATGCCCGTCATACTCAGTTCATTTAAATCATTACTTGTATAGGAATCCATATCTATATAAGTAATGGAGATATAAATATTAAATAAAATTATTCAAATGGATTAAATGGAATCGCCTTCTTTTTACCACCCTTCTTTTTACCTCCAAAAGGATTAGAAGGCGGGGAATTGATCGGGGAAGAAAATGACTCGGGAGTAGAAGGAGTGGCGGGGGTAGAAGCAAACCCTACATCTTGTTTGTGTGCCTCTCTTATCGCTTTATTTTGTTCTTTCATAGATAAACTCGTATCTATCCCATACTCCGTCATAGCATCACTACGTCTCGGTTCTTTTAAAACTGATGCTATACCTATTTCTCGCAAAGGTTTTATAACACTAATACCCGGTTTCAAAGTAGGGGGTTTAGTATCTTCAGTTAAATCAATAACTTCTACTACGGGTTCGGTTCTTTCCTTTGTAGATTTACCCATAACCTGTGACTCATATTCTTTGATAGAATCTAAGATTAATTGCTTTTGTAATCCTATCTGTTCTCCAGCGGTAAGTTGTTTAACCCCTACCTGTCCTAACGCTTTGTCGCCTTCGGGTAATACTAACAATTGTTGTGCGGTTCTAACCATTTGTGGTAATCCCTGATACGCCCCTGTCCCAAATCCTATATTACTACCTATGGAAGATGAAGTAAGATTACCTCTTTTAATAGTTCTTATCGCCCCGCCACGTGAAACTTTACGTCTTTTTTGTCGTCTCTTTTTCTCTTTACTTTTTTCGTGAATATGGACATGAACGGTTTGACTAATCCCGTCTTTCTTTACACTAACTGTTTTAGGCATTATATATAATCCATAGATTATTTTTTGAGACGTAGTTTATTGAAATTTTTATAGAAATTATTTAATCGTTGATTGTAGAATAAAAAGGTATGTGGTTCATCAAATACATACTCAAATAGTGTAAGCAAATCTTTTTTAGACAATCCAAATATTTCATCACTCATAGTCTCAACTTCTATCAACGATTTTGGTTTGAATAAAATATAAACATCAATCAAACTTCTCAACGATTTCGGCAACGATTTTAGTGTTAAGAGAGAAATGATAATATTGATTCGGTAGTGTCTATGTTTGTGGATTAATTTTTTCAAATGTCGTTCTAATTTTAAATCCTTGAGTTCCTCGCTAAAATCGTCAATAATTAAACACGAATTTCCGCCATCTTCTTTTTCTTCTAACGCTTGTTCTATAATATTATCTAAATTCTCTACAGTTAGTTCGTGGTATAATCGTGAAGATTCGTGTTCGGCAAAAGGATGGTTTGCTTCACTCGTCATAACCTCACGGGGTGTCATATAGAATACTTTTTCAAATTTCTTGTAATAAACACGTCCATTCTCACTTTTATTCGTCATAATTGAGTTCATAAAGGTTGTCTTTCCTGAGCCCATTCCGCCACTAACCACAATACAACTATTCTTATTAGGGAAGGGTTCGGGGACGCCTAATTTAGCGTCTATTGTTTGCTTTGTAGGTATGATTCGTAAATCATTATTTTCAATAGTTTCTATTATCATATATTATAATATAAGATAATATTTTACCATTTCACTCTTTTAGACTCTCTTTAAACGGAAAGGTTTAGATTCAATAACCTCTTTTGCTTTCGCATCGGTTTCCGCCAAAATCGCCCTAACCTGTGAATCAGTATATGCGGGACGGCGTTTGCGTTCTACGGTAGGTGGTTCATCATCATCACTTTCTGTTTCATATACAATCCGCTTTGGTTTAGCCTTTTTCTTTTTCACAATCACAACATTCTCCTCATCACTAATCTCTTCCTGAATGACTGTCTTTTTAGCAAATGCTTTATTATAACTATCCTCTGTAATACCTAAGGTTTCCATAGCCTTCTGTCTCTCTTTATTCTTTTTACTAATTTCTTTTTCTTCGTTTTTTAACGCTTTTTTCTCCGCAACTTTCCTTGCCCTCGTCTCTCGTCCTTTTTCTAACGCCTTTTTTCGTGCTTCCGTCATTACGTAAGACTTTTTCGTCTTTTCAACTGTAGGAGTTTCCTCAATATCGGTTGTTTCATCGTCCGTAATCTGTATGAGTGTTTCTTCGTTATCCGTCATTATATACTAATCTATAGAAAAAAATATTTGGTAATTATATAATGGTAAAAGGTGAAAATATAAGTTTCAATACTCTAAAAAAACACGACGACTATATGACTCCTAAAACCGCTTGGGAAAATATCCAGCAATATCTTCCAAAAGACAAAATTATTTGGGAATGTTTTTACGGGGACGGGGACTCGGGTAAAATTCTAAAAGAACTTGGTTGTAAGGAAGTTATACACGAAGATATAGATTTTTTTAAAGAAAATCGTGGTGAAGTGATTGTTTCCAATCCGCCGTTTAGTTTGTGTAATAAAATAATGCCTCGCCTAAAGGAACTTGGAAAACCTTTTATTTTAATAATGCCTACCGCTAAAATAACTACGTGCTATTTCCGTGATAGTTTTAAAGATGAAAATATTCAAATAATCATACCTCGCAAAAGAATTAATTTCAAAAAACTTGTAGATGGAAAACCAGTAGAAGGTTGGGGGGATAGATGTAATTTTGATTGTTTCTACTATTGTTGGAAGATGAATTTACCAAAAGATATTATTTTTCTATCATAATATATAAATGTCTTGGTGTGAAGATTACGAAATAGTATTGGAAGGTATTAGAGAAAATGCTATCATTTTGAAAAAACGGCATACGAAAAATTATTTACAATATAAGGCAACGTTAAAATACTATAAAATTCCTATCATAATTTTTTCGGCATTAAACAGCGTAGCGTCTGTAGGATTAGATAAATATTTAGAACAACGCTACATATCGGGCGGGACTTGTCTCATATCTTTACTTGTAGGTATTATCGGTTCAATTCAAATGTATTTAGGATTGGAGCAAAATATGGAAGCGTCATTAGTTGCGTCAAAAGATTACTACACACTTGCTACGGATATTTTCACCCTCCTGTCTCTTCGTAGAGAACATAGGGGTATAGATGGAAAAGAAGCGTTGGATAAATATTATAATACGTATCATTCTATTACTGAAAAGTCAAATATTGTAAATAAAAAATATAATGATGCGTTGTTTAAAATTCCACATTTACCAAATAATGATGAGTTAAGAATTAACATACCCTTAGAAGTAGGAGACATTAGTAGTGATTCATCATAACCAATTACATTTATATTTGGTTATGAAAAAATTAATTTTTATTTACTTGGAAACATTCACAGTTCCATCCATCATATTGAACTCAACAATCAAATCGTGAAGAGCAAAGGTATTAACAGTAGATGCTAAAATATCTCCACCATCACCCTGAAGTTCCAAAAACGTGTTAGAATTTAGTGTATCCATACCGCTAATGATGGAGTTAGAACCACCCTCGTGTTCAAAATCCAAACCCATGACGAAAGCACCAGTATTACTTAGAGTTTCATTCTTGTAATCATCGGCTTTAAATACACAATCCATTTGAGTAGAGTGTAAGGCATGGAAACACTTAACAACCTCCGCCATCGCCTCTCCACCGCCACCTAGACAACTGACGGGGGTAGAAGGATACGATTTGCCCTCAATACGGTAGGTATATTGCTTAAGGTTAGGTTGAACCCTACCACCTGTAGTATTCTTATCTGTCGCAAAAGCGGTTGATAGACGAAACACGGTAAAGAAATTCTTGAGAGACGAATAACGGGCGGGGATTAGTAGAGTATTTTGAGTATTTGCCGTCATAGTAGTTTGGAATCCACCACAACCTGTTCCATGTGCCTTTAGGATTCCGCCTGACTCAGCAACAATTTGACTCATAACCTGTGGAAGAACATCAATATAATCCGCCTCTATAGAAATATCACTCAACTGATAGACATTAGCGGTAGCCGTTCCAGCAACTTCCACCATAGCATAATCGGGTTGTGCGAAAGTTAATTTCAATCGCATTCCATCAACTGCGGGGACGTGAGTTTGAGCCATAGTTCCTACAACAGCACTATAGAGCGGGACACTTACACGAATTCCAACGGTATCATCACCCTCAATAGTTCTTCCAATCTTTGCCGTAGCACCAGCACCGTGAAGAATAGAGTTAAGATTAATTGAACGTCCTAAAGGTTGAAAGTCCTCAATAATTCCAGCAAAGACGTTATAATCGTTAATTTGTTCTACTGTGGTAGAATTCACGTCCAGTTGAAGTGATTCCAGCAAACTTGATGGAGAACCATTCGCCAAAGCAAAATCGTCAGCATCAACCCCCTCACATTTAATTGTAAAACTGAGATAGGAGTTCTGTCCGTTAATCATCGCATTACGGGATGCGGGATATTGAAAAAATACCTCTTTTGTTTCGCTTCCTGAAAGTGAAAAACCCTGAGTATTCTCGGGATTGATTGTGACTCTCCTTGACTTTCCTCCGCCCATATTGCGGTATTCAGTCAAATCCATTTGTGATGTGATTGCGGTTTCAGCCATTCTTGTTATATAATATAGAATAGAAAATAAATTTAAGTTATTTTGTTTTATTTTGTTTAATCCATTTTTGATTCTATATGTTTTTCCTAAAGAATCAAAATTAATATTCCTCAATCGTTTCAATTTGGAAAGACACTAAAAAACTTGATGTATCGGCGGTAGTTTCGTCCAAATGAAGACATTCAATTTTAAAATCGTCCAAAGGTATTTCGTCAAACATAAACTCGGGCGGGACAATCTGATTCGTGTGTCCTTGACGAATTATTACACTTCCACCACCACCTCCTGAATCACTCACAACACCTCCACCCAAAACGCCTAAAAGAGTTTTATTTTTATTTTCTTGTGCGGAAGAATTTGTTTGGTTCTCGGTTGATTGAACTACTAACTCTCCATTTGTTTTAGGTAATCCTCTAACAAAAAATAAATGCGGTTCGGGTTTCTGCTTATCTGTGTCGTGATACCACGCTAATGAGATAGGTTTAAGTAAAAACTGTTGTTTAGGATTCGTCTTATAAACTCTCGTAAAACGAAAAGTATTAGACGTAGAAGCGTCGCTACTTGAAAGAAAGGTTTGATGATTTAGTGCTACGACTTTATAAGGCATATTATATATATAGGTAGAAATAAAATTAATTAACTAAAAGGATTTTTAGACATTTCCTTTGTCTGTTTATAAGCACTAACGCCACCAGTTATACCACCTACAATATTACCACCCGCTAAATCTTTACCCGCCTTTGCTACTTGTTTTCCTAATTTAAGTCCTTTTTCAGTCGCCTTAATACCTTTTCTAACCCCTCCTACAACCTTTTCAGCACCTACAACTGCGGGTAGGAACTCGGGGGCTACTGCCCCAACAACGGGGGTAGCAATTTTCAGTCCTACATCTAAACCTTTAGCAACCGCCTTTGCTACGGGTAATGCCTTCTTTTCTACAAAATGTTCTACTTTAGCACCTATTTTAGCAACCGCATGAACACCCTTCTCAACTTTCTGCCCGAATTTGTGTAATTTCTTACCGAATTTATGTAGAAATCCCATTATGTTATATACTTATTATAGATATTATTTTTTTTCTTCTTCAGTCTTCTCTTCTGTATCTACCCTATTTACATCACGTTCTATAGTCTTCCTAAATCTTTGAATTAGAGTGTCCTCTAAAACTTCACTCTTTTCCTTTGTGAAATCTATACGAAATGTGATATGGAAAAAATGATTACCATTTGTCGCCAAAAGTTTCCCGTTATCATCTACAATTGAAACATCTAAAAAATTTAATACTTTTGTTGAGATTGTAGAGTAAAAGGGTTGATTGTTAAAAAATGTTAGATATGTATTGATAGATGTGGATATAGGAATTCTTAATAGTTTTTTTGATGAACCGTTTTGATTAATCTCGTCATTTAAATTTTCCAAATTATTTATACAAATATTTACTCCACTTGTATATACCAAATTAACCGTGAAAGGCATCAGCGGATATTCTGTATCGTATGAATATGAACCAGCAACTATACCCAGCAAACCATAACAATCGTCATCTACTGCGTGAATTGTGAAATTAGGATTACCTCCTGTTGTAGGTATGATTCTAATTTTGGAAAATCTAACATTATAGTCAATATCAAAAGGTAAGGAAGCATCATTATTAACTTCCGTCTTTAGGGTAGATATTGAGTAATTTCCTTTAGGCAACTCATAAGTTTGAACTGTCGTTGAGTCATCGCTATATCTAATTTTGTTATTAGAATCGTTAAAAACATAGAATGATAGCGGTATTGAAACTGCTTCCACCCCTATCATCATTTTTACTTTAGACTGCGGGGGTATGATTATAGGATTAGATAATGTAAATTGTTTCCTCATGTGATTATCCCCAGTAGCATTAGGGTTATCACTATCACAAAATATTTTCCTTGAATTGTAATGAGTATCCATATAAATAAAGTTTAGATTAAAATTCTACCGTTAGGTTTAGTTTCGTTATAATATTTAATTTTTCTATTTCATCACACACCGCACCTCTTCCCTCGTATTTTCCAATATTACCATCACTTCCCACCACAACCATAGCGGGTATTTTTTTTAATTCAAATTGTTTAAATAAATCATCACTTAAATCTTTGAATATTACGGGTATTTTAGAATGTTTCTCACTAAAATCTTCCAACAGCAATTTAGGTTCAACACAAAACTTACAATTCTTACTACTAAATGAATAAATCCACATTTTATAATATAATATATATTATATATTATAGAATGCCTAACGGACAAAATCTCACGATTCAAATACCTTCTAACCCTCTTGCGGGTAATGTTATACAGATGCCTAACGCTATATTACGCAAACCTCCTATGAGTCGTATTAAATTTTTACAGACACAATATGCTATGAAACCCCGCACACATTAAATACAAAGCGGTATAACCTTTCCTGATTCCTCAACATATCCTTTTGAGTAATCACCACATTTACTAATCTTTGAATTAGAACTATATTGTAGATACTGTTCTTTGGTTAATGAATTAACCCCTGATAGGAAATTCCAGTTGTCTGTATGGACTTTATAACCTTCCGCCATTTTGATATAATCCTGAATCCAAAGCGTTGAGAAACCTTCGTCCTTGTATAGATTAATCGTATCGTTGTAGTCATAATTTTCCTCGTCAGTAAATATAATCGTATGTTCGTCATCATTCGTTGTCTTATTCTTGTATATATTTTTTGTATTGATTCCCTTGAATTTGCGAATAACTTTATCCTTTAATTTACCCAACTCCTTATATGTTATAGGTTTTTGATAATCTTCTTCGTTATAATCTTTATCCACTAATAGGTATGATTTACAACCTAAGAACACACCTAACTTGTATCCTCCTTCTACCGTTCCTGCTTCGTTCGTCAAATCTCCTAATTTTTCACCCTTCACACACAAAGAATATTTTATGGCTAATGTTTCATTTTCTTGCTTTGATAAGTCTAAATCTGTTATAACAGAGTCCGTATCACAATAATAGACACCCCCATTACTCTTTTCCAAATCATTCATTAGTGTATAGAGTTCTGTCCTTGCGTATGCCGTAGTAAATTGTGCTATAATTATGTTAGCACATTTTGCGTCCAATTTCTCACTCGTTCTCACCAACGTTTTCTTACCAACGTCCTCAAAGTTTAGAAGTCTATTACGACATAAATGTTTGTTGATAAAAGCACTCTTCTTTTCGGGGTTCTTGAATTGTTGAATACTCATCTGTTCGTTATCACTAATCTTGATACCCCAAAACCCGTAAAGAGAATTAACGATAATCTTACTCATAGCACGTCTTGCGTCGTTGCCTTCCGCCTCAGCATCTTTCTTTGCCTGAAACAATTTATCCACCATACCCTTGAAATAATTAGTGTGTTGATGTCCGTAGTCCAAAATCTCAATCGGGGTAATCTCATATCCTAAATTGTTCTCAATAATGTATTTCCACTCTTCTGTGGTAATCCACAATAGTTTATTTTCCTTGAAATGTGAGAAACATAGTTTTCCTGTTTCGTCCTTGTAGGGTAGGTATGGTTTCATATTGAAGTCTGTTGTCCTAACATAGCATTTCACCATACCAAACCAATTATTATCAAATTTTTTACCTGAAATATCCTTCTTGGTATAAGTTCCGTAGGGAAATGCGTTTTTAGCCATTACGAATGGATAAAGTGAAGTAAAATCGTAATAATACAATTCCTTCTCTACTTTTCCAATATGGAAACACTCACACCTACCACCATAGTAGTAGTCTTTGAGTTCCAAATACTGATTAAAAGGGATTTCGTAGAGCGGTATAGTATCAAAATCGTGATTATTGATAAAGAACTTTCTTGCCGTAGAAGCACACGTTAATGCCTCATTTAGTTTGATGTCGTAGTCTTCGTGATAAACCTTTCTCATAGCATCAACCAACTCGTATAAACCCAAAACATCGTTCTGTAGATATGGAAGACATTTCTCTTTGATTTCCATAAAGTTATCCGCATTAACTGTTTTATGGTCTATGTCGCCTGTCAGTTTTTTCGTCTCACACTTGAACTCCTTGAGTAGTTTATCCAAAGAACCAGCACACAGAATATAAGAATCCCTGAACTCTACGGTTAGTCCGTTTTTCAGTTTGAGTGAGAACTGAAATATTCTACCGTCCTTGATAAGTGAGTTCATAATTGGTATTTCCGTCTGTGAAATAATCTTGTAGATGATTTCGTATGCGTCAAACTTTCCACCGTTGTGAGCGTATAGTAGAAGTTTATGATTATGAGTTGTGTCGGTAATCTTAATCTTTGAAAGTTTGTTAATGAACTCCAAAGTAATATCTCCGTCGTGATAAATATACTCATAATTCTCCTTGTAGTCTCCACCTATGTTATGCGTCCAACCTACGGCGTAGGGTTTAACATCACGGGTTCGTCTATCAGTAGAATCAGCGTTGTAGGTTTCGTAATCATACGAACCCCACCATATAGACACGGGTTTCTTCTTACTATCCTCGTCTTCCACTTTATCAGTATATTCCATTCTCTTCTGTTTAGTGAAGTTCTGTGTAAAAGCCACTTCGTTAAATTTTTCCTTTCTTGAGACTAAAGCGTAAGAATGAGAAGCGTAGATTAGAATGCTAATCTCACCCTCACACTTATAATTTTTAGGCGGGGAAATTGAAAAGTTGAGATTAAGTTTGTCATCATAGACATTAATCTTCTTTTTCATAGCACCTGAAATAAATTTAAGTTTCTCCTCTAGAGTCATAGTGTCTGTTATATTCTTGCGATACGCCCACGTTTCCGCCCTTTTACTCATAGCACTATAATCCGTATTACCTTCCGCCATAAGACACGCCCTTGCTACGCAAAGAGTGTATGTAGAAGGGGATAGAACTAACCATTTGTGAAGAAATTTCATAAGCGTGTTCTTTGGTATTTTCTCGTATAGAGTCGCCATTAATTCTTTCAGCATTTTGTCGTTCTCCTTACAACCAAATACATATGATTGTGGTAGGTTAGGACGGGCAAAATACTCAATTGAAAGTCCTAGAAACTCTACGTCGTCGTTGTAGTTTTCTTTGATTTCTCTAATGAGTTGTTCCAAATTTCTATGTAAATCGTTGTAGGAAGAATAGGGGGTTTGAAAGAATTTCTCTACGCCATCCACGTAAATCCTCAACACTACCGCAAAGGCGTTAGCGTTCTTGTCTATTCCTTGAAGACGATTCTGTATAAAGTAGTGAATTCCACTCTGTCTTGAAATAGTTAAGAAGTTCCTAAAGTCTTCGGGACGTTTCTTGTTGATTTCAATAACCGTCTTGTCTCCAATATTTGAGACTTGTTCGGGGTTAGTTGCCCCTAAAGGTTTATTGAAATTACGGGCGTTCGGCGGGGCATTTATCTTGGAAATTGTAAATTGTCCTTTCATAAATGAGTCGGGTTTCTTCTTGAGCGAAGGAAGTGATACTCCTGTGAAGTTGTGTGCTAAGAGTTGTGTCCTCAACTCCTCATAACCTTTGGCGTATCCTACTTGTTTGTTGTCTTTCGTGATTGAGAAATGAGCGATTTTCGGCATTCTATATACTATATAATATATAATAATTTTGACTTTAAACCCTTTTATAATCAATTTTACGCCCGTAGAGATTTTGCTTAAAATCCTCCACACGCTAAACTTTTCGTTCAATATTTTTCCTAAACATTTTTGGAGAAATTGAGAAAAACATTTTTTAGAAATTTGAGATTTCAAACTTTTTTATAGAAAAATTGAGATTTCAACCTTTTTTGAGAAATTATCTAAAAGTAT
>Ga0208767_1002825_pt1 | contig 12915 bp, 25 predicted proteins | sample VirMetDEL_Mar_21_FD_184514 | JGI IMG/M metagenome (GOLD analysis project Ga0208767, IMG submission 184514) | Aqueous microbial communities from the Delaware River and Bay under freshwater to marine salinity gradient to study organic matter... | ecosystem: Environmental > Aquatic > Marine >... | reverse complement strand
TTAGATTTTAATGCTTGTTCTTGTCGTTCTTGTGGTTTCCACTTAATCTTCATTTTTACTTGGAAGTATTACAACACCTGATTCAATCTTTTCGTCGTTTGTTGTTATGTCTGTTCTTGTAGAGAAGTCTGCTTTCATCTTTCTTTCTAACCACCATTTAGTAGTTTCTTTTCTAGCGTCGTCAGTTTCTCCTTCTTTATTTATAGCGTCTAATATGTTTTGCATAGCAACCTTATTTATAGCATTTTCCCAGCCTTGTAGTTTTATCCCAAGCGATTCATCCTCTTTTACCCAATTAGATAGTGTTGATGACGCTAAACCTGTTAATTCACAAGCCTTATTACGAGAAAAGCCTAGTTCAAGGTATTCTCTTAAACTTTGGATAATGACATTCCTTTCTTCTTTTGTCCATGCTTTGCCTTGAGCCATAATATCCTTATTATACAATAAATTAAGGTATTTGTCTTGGGTTTATCTTTTCTACAACCTTACCACCTATTAAATAATCAGGGTAAGTTCTTGTTGCTTTACTTCTACACCATCCGTTCATGTATGTCATTCTATCAGAATCACTTGTGTTAGGTTCACTTCCGTGGATTATATCAACACCCCATATCAGTACAGAACCTCGCTTACACGTCAATTTTGAGCCTTCTAAGCCGTTTCTATTGAACACTCTAAGATTCTTTGGTGCGTCTAATGGTGTATCCCATGACTTTGGTATAAATTCGATTGCTCCATTGTCTTCGGTTATGTCATCTACGGCTATGATTGTTTGGAAGTAGTCACCTACTACATCATGATTGAAGTTGCGTGGTTCTCGGAATATTATATCTTTGTGCCATGCAAATTGGTCTTGGTCGCCAGCTTCCCTGAAATATATCTGATTGTTTATCTGCTTAATGTCATCGTCTATGAAATATCGAGCTATTTTCACCATCCTTTCATCTGTTCGTATCTTATTTAAATATTCGTTAGCTAGGGCTGGAAAGAATATCAATGAACGTTTGTTATATGCTTGTTCACTTGGTTGATGTGGGTAGCCTGCCTTGGTTATATCTTTATCTCTTACCCTATACGCCTCTTCTTTCATTTTAACACATTCTTCCTCGGTAAAAACATTCGGAATAACCACTATTCCATTCTTTTTATATTCTTTTTTGTATTTACTTAACATCATTGAAGTTCTCTCTATGTCTTCTGTAGTAAAGTAGTGCTTCTGGTACATGAGTAATATTTGCACCGTTCTTTACCATTCTATTAAAAAGCATTTGGTCTTCTAGTGTCTTTCCGCCATAACCATCACAATATCCACCAACCTCTTTTGCCTTAACTGTATTATACAACATTGAGCCATGATGACCCCCTTGACGACCCCAGTATTGATAACCACCCTTTGTTGGTGTTCCTATACCATAATCACCACACCACTTGTCCTTAAATTCACCCGTTACGAGTATATCGTACATTGTGATGTCGTTTAGGTTCTTCTCTAGTATTTCTAGTGTGTCGGGTCGTAGCCAATTATCAGCTCCTAGAAACATTACATAGTCAGTATCTACTCGGTTAAGCATATCTTGGAAGTTGTCCACTGTTCCCATATTCTGCTTTCGGAATACATACTCTACTTCTGGGTAGATTTCTTTTAGGTGTTTACAGTCTCCTGCTCCGTCGTCTACGAAATATATCTTGTCGGCTTTGCGTGTTTGTGAAATAACTGAGTCGATAGCATGACCAGCCAAGTGTCCGTAGAAGTACGATGATATGACTAAAGATATGCTCTTGGAATTGTCCATTGTGTGTTGTCTGTCTCGATAACCGAATATGCTTTTTCATATCCAGCTTCTTTGACGCATTCTATTACTAAATCATTATATCGACCATAAGGCATTGCAAAGTATCTCATGGGAAACGGTGGTGTTACCTCTTTCATTATTTCTTCTCGGCTGAGTTTTGTTAGATCTGGGTGTGAATATGTGTGCCAGCCCAATTCAAAGTCATACTTCTCACACATCTCGTTGAGTTCTTTCAGATTACAGTATTGCTCTAATTGAGGGACGTTGGGTAGGTCGAATGAGTTATCTTTACCTATATAGTCTCCCATTACAAAAAAGATACCTGATTTTCCATCAAGTATATCTTGGTTTTCGTATACATTACGATAAATACCATCAAAGCCGATTTCGTCTTGGCAGTCTAGTATTTGTTGTCTTGTGTTGTAGTTGGGGTGGTTTATGTCCCCGATATTATGAGCTAACTTCATAAACTGTAAGTCTTTGTTTAAATTCACGATAAGGATAAGTCTCTGTGTGTACTATCTTACCAAAATCGTAGTCTATTAACCAACTATCTATACCTGCGACTATGATATATTTAGTTGCCTTCTTTAGGGTTTCGGCGATTTCTGCGTGATTGTATTGTGGGTAGAGTGTTCCCATTGTTATTGTGGCTTCTACCTCCTCACCTTTCCACTCTTTTACTTTGTCGGGAAATCTAGCTCTGGCGTTATCAGCTATCTCTGTTGCGTATATTTCTTTTGCGGGTAAGTCTTTGGTTACCCAACCCTCTCCTGCACCTATGTCTAGGATTGAGTTTATGTTTAAACCCTTAACCACCTCGATTATCTTGTCTTTGCGGATTTGGTCGTCAGGATTAGTTTTGTAACCCCAAGCGTCCTCCTTACTCCACCAGTTTTCTAATTCTTGTTTACTTTGCATATTTCTTCTAGTTAGGGTTTATTTATATTTGGGGTTATTTATAAGAAATTGACGATACATTCTCCACAACCAATACTCAAATATAGTGAAGTCTGGTGCAAGTTTTCTTGTTTTAATTGCCCAATATAATTCTCTTAATGGTGTGTATTTCATAATACTTCTATCTGGGGTTAGTTTTTAAACTCTGCAAATACAACAAACTTTTTTATAAACCATTTATATATAAAGTTTGGTATATATTTCGGCTTTTTCTTAATATAAATAAAGAAGTAATCATCTTTTAATTTGGCATAATGACCAGCAATCATATAAGCATAAGCATCCACCATATCTGAATGGTATTCGGTTGTTTTATTCATATATTTTCTAATTTCTTTATCCATATCTATTTAGTGTTAGTTATCGTTACATACTTGTACTAATGTATCGTCTATTGTTTCTTGGCTGAAACAGTTTTGGTCTATTATCTCGTTATCTGTTTTGTTTGCATTTATTATAAGTAGTGTCATTACAGTTAGAACGGATAGGGCGAGAATTATTGTTAGTATTATTTCTGTTGTTTTCATATTAATCTTTCTTAATTTTAACTTTGTGTCCAAACTTTTCACAGACTTCTTCCATTGTTACTTCTTTATATTCTTCTGGTTCATCTTGGACTATTGTGTAGCCGTTTTTTATGAGTTCTTCTTTTGTGTAGCTACTCCAATAAGCATCTTTATCATCCCATCTAGATAAATGTATAACTCTGCCCAATACACCTAGAACAAATCGACTATAGCCATTTTCATCCTTATACTCATCCCCTATTTGTGGGTTATCGAATGATTTTATGAATGATTTTAGGTTTGTGACATATGAGTGTGTGAAATCTTTTCTCAATATCCAGCTATATTTATATCCAAGTTTATCTTCTGCATCGTTACCGTCCTTAATATTCTGACAAATAAATGGTGTTCCGTCTTTATCTATTGAGATTTTAGCGTCTGTTATTTTCTCGCCATAAATCTCACAAGTTACTTTTTCTCCGTGTTTAAATTTCATATTTATTTTAACTTAATTACTAATTGAGAAGCACAGGGCGATTTCTACCTGTAAGCGAGTCGGAACTTTCTTACCGTATCGTCGCCCCTTATCTCCTCTATATATACATAATATACCTATGTACCTAGTTAGTCAATTACTACCTGTGGATAAACTATTCTTCACTTATTACACCTATTACACCAAATATTACTATAAGAACGATTGCATTTCCTATCAACCACAAACCATTATTAGTATGTAATAACATTACAGTTGGAAATATTGCTAATCCTAGTAGACCAACCGCTGTAAAACCATATAAAACTCCTTTTAAAAATTTCTTCATAATACTATTCTTCATTAAGTGCCATTCGTAACATAGATATTCGAGCAAACGCACTCTTACCCAACTCTGATTTCTTTCTAGCTTCTTCAATTATTTTAAAGTCTTCTGGGTTTAGATAGACTCTGTAACATTCTTGTTTATTCATTTTCTTTTTTGTTATCTAATAAATTCTTATCTATCATTTCCACTTCCCAAGTATCTTGTAGTTTCATTACTACGCTTCCAAAGGCAGGCGAGCTACTTTCTTTACCCAAACCACTTTGAAACTTTATACGCCCATTAGGTATATAAATCTTTCCACCACCACAGAGCTTGTGAAATCGTGCTGTTGTTATAAATTCAATAGGGAATAGCATATATATATTACTCTTTGTTTCCTGATACGTCTCCCATGCTTTCTCTAAGAACTTATGCTTTATTGTAAATGGGGGATTTATCCAAATAGATTCAAACTCAGTCCAATCTTGCTTTAATCCATCTGTATCTATCGTGTCAAAATTAGGAATGCCAAGTTCGTCTGCTTTTTCAAGTGTTGTAGCAGGGTCATACTCAAACCTCTTAACTGGTAGCTTTTGTGCAAAATACTCCACCATTGTTTTTGGTGTATAGTATTCATTATCTTTTGTAAATTCTACGTTTGATTTACTCATAATATTCTATTTGATTACAGTAAGTTTCTAGCTTCTGTGTCTAATAATCTTAGGGCTGTTTTACCAGCTGAGATTTGTTTTTCGTTTGATTTTAATTTAGCTTTTATTACTTGCATATTCACACCATCCTCAGTGCGGTTAAACGCCTTCTGACAAGCCGTATCGCTCTTAAACTCCCCTCTATGGTTGTGATAGAAGTCTGCCTCTATTGCGACGCATTTAGCCCATTCTTCTGTTAGTTTAGAATATAGGTCTGTTCGGCGTTCTATGTCGTCTATGTATTCGTGTGGTGTTTTCATGTTAAAAAGGTACGTCTTCGGGATTAATATCACCAGACATTTCCTCTAATTTCTTGTCAGCCTCATCATTCGTCATTGGCTTTGTTTCGTTTCCTGTTTTGTTTCCAAATTGGAAATTCTCGACCATTATTTCAGTTCTGTATTGCTTAACTTCGTCTTTCTCCCAGCTTCTTGTTTGAAGTCTACCCTCAACGTAGATTTGAGAACCTTTACCTAGATATTGTTGTATTAATTCGGCTTGTTTACCGAACGCCACCACATTATGAAATTCAACTGATTCTTGTTTGTTTCCGTCTTTGTCTTTCCAACTTCTGTTTGTAGCTACACTAAAGTTTGCCACCTTTATACCACTTGGTAGTGCTTTTAATTCAATCTCTTTTGTTATGTTCCCTATAATTTGAACTTTGTTTAAATACATATTATTTTAAATTATCTTCTATCTTATTAATAATGGTTTTACCTAACTCCAATCCTTTTCTTATTTCATTTTGCATTTTCTCGTCTCTATATACTCGATGAATTAATAATGATTGTTTGTAATTTGGGTTATACGCAACGAAGTCGCACCATTCTCTACCTGTGAATAGCATTTGCATTTGCATTTGCCATACATACTGTGATTCTACTCTAAACGATGTCCCTTTTCTACTCTCCACTATTGCCTGAAAATGTTTCTTGTCAGTAAATGCTTTTGTTTCAAATAGACCGTCATCATTTACTAAACCGTCAGGACTTGCACCTCCCACAGAAGATATAGATTCATCTGTTACAAAACCTATCTCTGTTACTGTGTTGCCTGTCTCAAGTTCATAAATACTTCTTGCTTGTGGCTCTAATTCTATACCCCTTTCTAAATCTTTATTTGTATAACCTTCTTCTTCTGACGAGGAATATTTCTCTGATAATTTTTCCCAGATTAATGTCTCCAAACCTTTACCTGCATTTCCTATTGCTTGAGCTTTTGAAGCGGTCAATGGATATTTGAGTCTTAAACCAAACCATTCTTTTGAACCTTGTTCTACATTATGAATCTTGTAACTCGGCTTTTCTTTTTGTGACATAAGCATTAAATATAGAGCCTTTGCCCTCATTTTGTTTGAAATAATCACGCAATTCATCGACTGTTTCAATTGCGTCAATCTCCTCTTTATATTTGCCAAGTTTAAATGCCTCAAACTCCTCCATCTCATCAGAACTAGCAATTTCTCCATCAGCACCATAACCAAGTAAAGCTAAAGCTCTACCAACTGCTATTGTTTCTAGCTTTTCAAAATCTTTTGTTCCAGACTTTGTTTGTAGTGCATGACCAGTAGCTTCAGCCGAAAATTCATCTTGCTTATCTTTTAGTATAGTAGCCTTGAATAATACCATCCCATTTTCTTGCATTACTGGTACGGTTTCAATTTTACCACGAGGATTTTCTGAACGAAAAACTTTTAGTCTTTCAGATACTTTTGCATATATAGCACCTCCTCCTATTTTAATTGTATCTACCTTACTCATAATTTAAATTCATTAGCTTTAATAGTTTCCTCTAAGTCTTTAGCCCATTGTTTTACTGTGTCGCTTAACATATTACGCTAGATTACCTATTTTTAATAATGGTGGTACGACCTTTTCCATGTATTCTTCTTCGTGGTCAGGCATATCGTCTGGGCTTATCCCATCTTCCGTCATTGCCTGCATTGCTTGTTCTTGTAAGTTCATAATAATTTTACTTATTTATTAATACTTCCATTATATAGGTATATGAGTACAAGTCAAGGAGTTTATCCACAGGTCTAGATTCCCGAAATATCCTTGCAGATTCTACCTATTTCGGCAGTTAATACCCTTAATAGCTGTAGCCCCTCACTTATTAAAATGAATATCCATCCGATTATGTTTAGTATGTAGCTTAGTATTTTCACTAGCTATATTATACTATTTTTGACTTTCTAAATACTTCTGCAAGTCAGCGAGAAAACGCCAAGCTATTTTTCCTCTATGGAGTAGTCCGTCGTCGTCTAGTTCATTTCCTTTTGCGACTTCTGTTAAGTGTCTAAGTCCTGCGTCTTTTTCGTCTGTTGATTTTGTTTTATCCCAATGTACTGGAGTGTCTGGGTGATGTTGGTCATTCGCTACCTTTGATACATGAGATACATATCTTAATGCGTCTGGGAAATATTTTAGTAATCCCTCGAACATGGGGTACATTTTGTTAGGGTTTTCTGATAAACCTTTCTGCATTTCCATTACGTTTCTACCACAATCTACACAGTTACCTTGATTATTAGTTTTCACAATATCTCCGCTTTGTATGTTTCTACAATTACACATATTACTTTTTATATTTATCACTATTTTTTAACAACCAATTAAGATAAGCTGGTGGTTTGTTTTTTGGTCTCGCTTCTTTCATTAATTGGTGGATTCCGCTAACAGATAAATGATTTGTTCGACCAAGCCAATATTTAAACCTGTCATCTTCCATAAACTCTAGCAGTTGGTTAATTACCTCAGCTCTTTCGCTGTTAGGTGGTTTCTTTTTATTCGGTATTGTGAACTCTGCTTTCTTCATAACTATACTCACTTTACCATATACCTAGTTGTTGTAAATGTGGATAAGTTAATCCTCGTAATAAACAATATCACCATCGAATAAATATGTTACGGCGTATGTGCAGTTATCCTTACATCTCCATGTTCGCTTGTAATAATACGACCTTTTCTTTTTTCCACGCTTGGGCTTTCGGTTTTCCTTTTTTACGACTAAGTCAGCGTTGCAGTACTTACAATGTCGTTTCGATGTTCTGTCTTCTATTGGGTCTGGTGGCATACACTGTCTACGACTAAAGTCAGGATTTTTTTCTCGTATAAATTTAAGCGTCTTCTTTCTCATTCCCTCTCTCGTTCCAAACCTTTCGTGAAACTCTCCGTGACAACTCCAACATAAAACATATAAATCAGATGGAATTTCCTCGGTTAATCTACGATAACTAGCATGGTGAACTGTTAGTCCTTTATTAGAGAAACACCTACAACATTTAGGGTAATATCTTAAAACCATTCTCCTTTTCTCTTGCCATTCAGGCGATTGTAAATAACTCCTATATCTAATCTTATTCTTTAATTGTCTTTCTTTACTTATATCTTTTTTAGTCATTATGTTTATGCTCGGTTTCTAAGGGATAGATTGAGAAGCCCTAAATAAATCAGGGTTTTCAATAAATGAGTTTAGTTTATGCTCGTATGTCTGAAGGTGTCGATTTAATAAAGCATTATTCCTATTACGCTTTATGAGAGGTTCTAATGTCAAACGGGTTGCTTGTGTTGTCTTAATTGGATGCTACTAAAGGTTTGCCTGTTTTTAATAGCGACTCAAAGCTCTTTATAGTCGTCTTCTCTTAATTGTCCACGACTTTACCTATGGGTTCATTTATCCCTTTATGTGTTTAATAATCTACTTTTTATAGGATTCGAATATTAAATTTGTATACAGAAAAAACGCCTGTTAAGCGTCCTTGCTGTTGAATACTTTGGTGCAACCAACAAAATGAAAGATACCATATAGGTTGATTGCAGGTTGCCCAAAATATTCACTTGTATTTATGATATCTTTCATACCCTAATAATAACAAATACTTTAGGGGATGTAAAGCACACAAATCCCCGTTAGGGGACTTCTGTACAAGAAACGTTAGTTAAATGTAAATCCATTCTATCACCTACATATTCTCTGTCAAGTGTTTGTAGTGTTCTATCTTATCCAAGTAATCTTGTTCTGTCCACTTTTCTATTACTGTGTTCTTTATCAAATATAGTTCTTCTGCTTTGTCGCCGAGTTTTTTTCCATAGATGTACTGATTTCCACCTAAGTTAATATTACAGTTGTAGCATTGGGCGTGTACGTTCTCCTCGTGGAAGTATAATGCGTTACCCCCTATTGCCTTGCTTATAAAATGACCACTATGCATCCCCGAACCAGTCGCATGTCTACCACAAGTAAAACATGTAAACTTGTCTCGTTGTCTAATATATAAACTAAAATATTTCCACAACTTTCTTTTAAGTGTAGAAATCTTGGTTTTACTTTTCTTTCTCAAGGGACTTCTTTTCATTATTCTTTGTGGGGACAAATATCATTATTTCTAGCACGACCACAATTACAATTCCAACATAAAACTTGAAAACCCTCTGGGTAGTTATTCTTTCTAATCCATCTGTAATTAAATTTTCCACCACCACCTGTTTCTTTCCTGTGTTTACTACCACCACCGTGTATATGGTCTATCGTTAAAAATACTTTATGTGTAATACCACAACAGGCACATATATATCCACCATAATGATTAAAGACTTCATCTTTAACTCTTTGTTCATATTTGCGATTATAAGCCATTTTAGCCTCTCTGTTCTTGTAGTAATATTTCAAAGATGACTTTCTACCTGCTTCTCTCTTTTTTTCTGGGTCTTTATAGGGCATGGTATTAGTATACCACATTACTTCTCATACCCCTATATATACCTCGCATTACAATTCTCACAAGTCCAAATACCTTTATTGGCATAAAGTATGTTTGTGTCTTTTCCGCATTTTTTACAGGTTTTTTTCATAAACGTTATCTATTTCTATTAAAAGGTTATCTACATCAGAGAGCATTGCGGGCGGTTGAGACTGTGTGTCAAAAAATATAAAGCCATCTTCTAATTTATTAGAATATTTGTTTATAAGTTTCCTTAGTTGTCTTTCTCTTGACTCTAACATATATCTATATTACTATTTAGATATAGGTATGTACCTATAGGATTTGCAGGAACTACGCCTGACTACGCTTGAGGAAGCAAATAGTTAACCAATCATTAATGTAGAAAAGTCTCTTTAGCGGGGGGCTTTTCTTATTGGGAGGTGGATATTGGGATTGAACCAATGACCTACGGTTTACAAAACCGTTGCTCTACCAACTGAGCTAATCCACCTTATTGTTGTACTGGTGACACCCCTTGAGACGGCGGCTGGGTCATCCCAACCCACGTTGTAACCGTGCTAGCTCTCACGAGGGGTCATCAATACATCAATTTATAGAAACACCCGCACTGTTAGTAGGGGTGGTTCAAGGATAATCTAAATATCCCTCGTTCAAATTTAGCCATTCCCAAGCTGGGGCTAGAATAAAGCGTTTTGTAATCCTAAAGTCAGATTCAATACCAATTGCTTGTAGAGCAATACTTTTTTCTAAACAATCATGGCAACAAGAATATAAGAGGACACGTTTAGCCTTTACTGGAGTATCTTCAACTACGGTTAAGGTGTGTAGTGTTGTGTCTTCACATTTCTCGCAATAAACTTTTCGTGGAACATTAAAATCCTTTTTAAAGAATTTTGCTTTGTCTATCATTGTGCTTCTTTTCTTATATTATAACACCTACCATAAGAAATTCCCCAAAACTTGTTGGGGAAAAACTTTTAGAACAGTGTCAGTAAAGCATACTTACCATCATCATAGACAATTCCATGAGCATTATTCCACTTGCTTGCACCTTTGGTGTAGTCAAGTTTCAAATGCGTAGAAGTTCCCACTACCATACAGTTAGCTAATAACTGAGGGGCGTGAGTGTGTCCTGTGATAGTACGTAGGTTGAAGCGATTGAACTGGCTAGGTGTTCCACGTGAACCAGATACTCCACGATGTCCGTGTTGTCCTAGTTCAATTCCTCTTACTCGATACTTCTCATCCTCAATTAAGAATTTAAAGTTTTCAGGTAAATCTCCTATCAATCCGAGAGCTATCTCTAAGCAAGGTCGATTGCTTCCTATCAGCTTGTTGATGATTTGTGCTGACATTTGGAAGTTCTCTGGTTGACCGATAAACATAGCTTCGTCAAGATATTTGAACAGGAATTGGTCGTGGTTACTTTCTACTATTACGAACTTAATCTTAGGGAACTTTGTCGAGAAGAAGTTAATCTCTCGGTAGAGTTCTCTTAGTTCTTTTTGTAGAGAGTCACGTTTCCGCTTGTGTCGCTTAATACCACTAATGAGGTGTCCGTCTTCGTGATGGTTAATTGAATGACCATTGAAGATGTCGTGGAATACTACTACCTTTGGTTTTAAGTCCTCAATCATCTTGATTGATTTCTTTCTAACTGTGGGGTTTGTGTCTCCTAAGTGCCAGTCTCCCAGCACGATTACCTCTGGTTGCTTGTAGCTCTGCTTTCCATCTCGGTAGTATTCATCTAAGTAGTGGAAGTCTCCTCTCTTTGTTGCCTCCACTTGGTAGGCGTTAAAGATTGTCCTATTCCTTACTTCTACGAATACGAAACCATATTGATGTTGAGCTTGTGCCTTTCGACCCTGTGCTGTGTGTTCTTTATAGTTCCCGTGCGTTAATGCCCCTGTTGTCATAAATGCTCTAGGCACTTTAGATGTTGAGGGTATAGACTCGTATCGAATCTTTGCACTTGGAAGTATATAGGAGAAGTCTCGGCTTAGCTTCATATTCAATCCTGTAAAGGGATTAATCTGTTGTGCCAAAATCTTCATGTCTTGAAGACGAAGGTTAGAATTTAAGGTTAGCTTATCGACTTGCTCGATGTCTACTAATCTCTTATCTATGTGTTCTTCGTCCTTGTAGCGTCCGTTCTGTACGAAGGTTAATATCTTATCGACATTATGCACTTCGGCGAACTTACGCAGGTTCTGTAGCAGGTTCTTGTTCACAAGAGCTCCTCGCTGTACCGTCGTGATTATGTATTTCATAATGTGCTATTTACTCTATTATACTACAGACTGTCTTTTTCAATCTGTTTACGAAGTTTCGACTTCACCCCGTAATAAATAAAAAAATAGTCATACGAATTTATCGTACGACCATATCTCTCTCTGTACTGGTTATGTACCAGCATTTGTATTTCTTGTAGTAGTTCTCCAGGATTCAGACAATTTTCTTTAATCCAGTATTTAACAGAATCTAAGACATCATTTCTTAGACGTTGAATTTCCTCTATTGTCAACCTATTATTCATTGAAAAGTGTATTATCTTTTTTAACAGCTTCAATTCTAGCCTCTGCTATTTTAACGTAGTCAGGGTCAAGGTCTATTCCTATAAAATCAAAGCCTTCTAGCTTACAGGCTTTCCCTGTGCTTCCGCTTCCCATAAAAGGGTCTAATACTGTTCCACCTTTAGGAGTTACCAGTCTTACTAGGTATTGCATAAGTTTTGTTGGTTTAACTGTGCTATGAAAGTTGCTCCCGTCTTTTACGCTTATTTTCAGTTGCGTTCCTGACACAACATTCTTTACACCAAGGGCTAATACCAACTGCTCGCTTATAGTAGTTGTCAATGTGTTGAGTTCTGCCGCATTTTCTACAGGGCTTGAACCAGACACCTTTTCGTAATTCACAACCTGAGTGTAGTCGTTTGTGAACAAGTGGGTCAACCAATTCAAGATTTGAGATTTGGTTATTGAGTTTGTCTCCGTCTTTGTGATGGATTTGTTTACCTCTAGGAATTTTTCCATTGTGCAATTCCCAAACAATACGGTGTTCCATTCGGAAGCGTTTTTGTTCTCTGCACCATACACGCCTATAACCTTTTGGACTGACTTGTCCGTATCCACCAGTAGCTGAACTTTGTTTTCCTCTTGTGTTGTATTTTTTTCGTTCCATGTCTTATATTCTATCATAATTGACATAAGACCGTCAACCCCCTCATTCCTATCTTTCTTTGAGGCTTTGGCACAGTAAAAATATCTTGCAGCACTTCCATTGTCATTATACAAAGCAGTGCTTTCTACTGGTTTTGAGTTTCCCCAATGACCCTTATCATAAGTTGATTTGCTTTTTCTGCTATCCCCTTTCGTATCAGGAAACAACCCTACCACCTCATCACTTCCGTCA
>Ga0208767_1002824_pt1 | contig 12916 bp, 17 predicted proteins | sample VirMetDEL_Mar_21_FD_184514 | JGI IMG/M metagenome (GOLD analysis project Ga0208767, IMG submission 184514) | Aqueous microbial communities from the Delaware River and Bay under freshwater to marine salinity gradient to study organic matter... | ecosystem: Environmental > Aquatic > Marine >... | reverse complement strand
AAAAAATAAAGGTTAGTTATCACAGATAGCTTCGCTTATATCTGTTTTTTCCAATCTCTATGACAATTAAAACAAAAGTGATATTGTTTTTTACTACACCATTCACCACACTTAACACAATTTAACCATATTTTAGTTTCATTATGTTTTCCTTCATTAATTAGTTTATATTTTCCTTTTCCTTGAATTATTGTTGGGTTATCCATTGTTATTATAACAAGTCTTTAGATTTCTTTTTTAAGTGATTTAAATTTCGCGAAAATTAAGCCAAAGGCGATCTTAGATAAGCGAAGCATACTACGTTAAACCGAAGGTGAGTTACACTAAAATACCTTCTTAACAGTTTTATTTACAGTTCCCGCTGCTTTTTTACCTAATCCAACAGCACCTCTAATCTTTTGACCTAATACACTATGTTTAGCACCACCTTCAGCAAAACTACCTTTTCTAATTACGCCTACATTCTCAGCTAATAATTTAGTATCAAAACCTTTCTTTGCTGCTATAGCTAATAATTTTTGTTCTATACCATCACTTGGTTTTATTTTACTTATACAATCTTGAAAAACTTTATCTGCCTGTTGGACTTGAGCAGCAGTAGCATTGGGATTATTATATACTTTGTCATGAGTCTTAGCACAAGCATCTAATTTATTAATTGGAACATTATAAGGTTTTGTCCCAACGACTTTTTTACCTGCTTCTTTCATCAGATTCTCATAAAAATTTGAGCCCTTCATACGAGCAGCATAAAAAGTCCCTGGACCAGCAAAATTGTATGAACTTGTAAGATGTCTTTCAGGACCTCTTTTTTTAACAGCTTCTATAGTAGTCATTATTAAAACCATAGGTTTTAATTCTCATAGTTAAAATTAAAATTTTAACTGTCATTATTTATACTTATAATAATATTTATTTTTTTTTATGATTTAATCATGGTTTTAGCGAGCTATGAATACGCTGTGCCTGCTTCATTGCATCCATTGCCTGCGATACACCACCCGATAGAACAAGAGCAGAAGCACCACCAATAACAGCACCCTTAACTGCTTTACTAGCAACTTGCTTTGCCTTTTGTCCTAAACCGTGAGCCATTGATAACTTATTTCCAAAAGTATGAATCATTATTATATATAATTATGAATATAATAAAATAAAAAAATATTTATAATGTAATTTTAGTCCCGAAGGATTGGTAAGACTATGGTCTTATCCTAATCAAAGGTCAGTGTATAATCTCCACGATTCATAGTTATTCCCACTGGTAATTGTTTCTTAGGATTTTTCTTAACCTTTTTAATACTATTTTTAACTTCTTTTTTTGTAATAGGATTACCAGTAGAATAACGAGCCATAACACCATAATATTCATCAGGTAAGTTAGGGTGTTTTTGTCTATAAAATTCCTCCATATCTTCTAGATTTTGGAAACTTGCTAATTCACTTGTAGAAATTAATTCAGGTAATTGTTTATCATCTCCATCTTTTCTTATAAAACTATAATCATATTGTGCTAAATTTATTACTTCGGGTGTTTTATTAAATTCTTGTATATCATCTTCTTTATGAAAACCATAATTAAATCGTGGATCATTAGACTGAATATAGACGTGTTTTGATTTCTCTAACTGCTTTTTCACTTGATTAACTTCAGCTTTAGTGAAACTTGATTTTCCGTAGGATATCTCCGATTTTTCACTCATCTTTTTTATTATGTAATTCAGAAAAAATTTCGGGATTTCTAATTACATAATCTTCAATCATATCTCTAATTTCTTCTAAAGCCACGATATCTTCTTCTTTTTCTATTTCACAAGGCGATATTTGTGCTAGATAATCTTCTATCCATTCTCTTAATGAATCTAAACAATTATATTTTTTAAGCGAAGCATACCTTTGGTTAACACTTACAATAAATAAAAAAGTTACAATAGCAAATACCCACCATTCGTTTGTCATTATTATAAAACAACTATAGAAAAAAATTTAAATACTTTAAAAAACGCGAAAATTAAATCTATTTCTTCTTTTTTGATTTACTTTTAACAATACCAACTAATAGTGCTTCTGGTAGTGCTTTCATCTGTTTCTCAGTGAGAATTCCGTCTTTGAATGCTTTCTTAATCATCTTCTCATTGGATTTACTCTTATACTGTTTTCCCGCGGGCATTATTTATAACTTAAGAAAGATTAAATTTTTTTTTGTAATCTTCTATATTTTCTTTTAGTGATGTATTTTCACCCCATAGCAAGTGGTAAGCGAGATAACCAGCACGCTTAAAATCTTTTGTATCTAAATCGCGCTTATGTCTTGCTCTATAGTTTTTTCTTTTTTTCTTATCTTTCTCATCAATATAAGTCTTTCCTCCTCGCTGACCAAAGTGGGTAATTTTAATAACTTTTCCTCCTTTATGGATTCTAAAGATTGCTGTGAATCTTTTCCCAGTTTTTGCTGGTGCTTCTTTAACTACTAAATTAATAGGCATTATTATACTTTACTTTTTATTTTTTTTTACACGATACTTTAACCAAATATCTTTATCTACTTTTCTCGCCCCGCCTCCAGTAATTACAGACGCTAATCTCGCATAACCCCAACTACTAGGAGTTTGATTAGGTCTTGAACCGCCTGAAAAATAAGCACCCATTGCTTTTTCTATTATTTTTTTTTGTCCTGTTCTTGTAATTATATTTTTATGGATCCAATCTTCATCTGTAATTTTCTTATTATATTTTTTCTCAAATTTGATAACGTGAGAACTTCTTTTTTCTGGTGCTTTTGTTTTTGGTCTTATAGTTCCCTCAAAAATACTTTTAATTTGTTTTTCTCTATCTTTACCTTTTAAACCTTTTAAATATTGTGCTGGTATATCTCTTGTCTGTCCTTTATAAGTAACTTTAACCATTATATAATATTTAATTAGAAAAAAATTATGCCTAAGAACCCCTTTAGGGTTCGGTCCGCGATGATTCGGGTTCTAGTTCTTCTTCTTCACCTCCACCTAATACCGCCCCCGCCGCCCCTGCTGCTAATCTACCAGCACCTGCTATACCTGCTACAGCACCACGACCTAATGCTGCTCCTACATCTCCTGCTGCTGGTAATTGTGCTACTAATCCCTCTCCTACACCTTGTGCTACACCTCCTGCTAATCTTGCTGCTCCACCTAATCCAGCTGCTATTGCTCCTCCCGCTGCTTCTGCTCCTTGTCGTAATAATCCAGGTTCTTCAGGTGGTCCATAAGGTTCTGCATCAAAGTGACCACCTAATTCATGACGATGACCTCTTTCAAATAATAATGAACCATCTTCTACTAATGGTCCAAATTCATCTAAAGATACACGAGTCCCTGCTTGTGTTTGTGTATCTAATCTATATCTACCTTCGCCTCTTGCTCCCTCTTCAACACCTATAACATTAACAACATCACCAGGTTGAATTCTTTTAAGAGTTCTATCTGTATTATTTCTTACCCTATAACCTAATCCACCTTTTTGACCTCTTTTACCTCTTGGACCTGTTCTAACTTCTCCTGCTAATTCACCAAAAGAATCCTGATAAGTTGTTTGTGAATCTCTTATCCTTTGCGCTCCTTGATCTTGGACTTGTCCTACTTGTTCTGCTTCTTCAATTGGTTCTAATAATACATCGGGGTCTAATGGTCTTAATTGTCTTTCAGGTTCAGATTGAACGCCAGCATCTTCTATTACTCTTCCAGCTGCTGGTCGTGCCGCTCCTCCAAATTGAGCTATACCTGCTGCTACTGGTTGTAATGGTTCATCAATCACTCTTAATTCTTCTAGTATTGCTTCTTCTTCTGGTGTTGATGGTGTTTCAACTTCAGGTGTTGGTGTTGCTACAGGTGATTCTATAACTTCTTCTCTAACTGGCGTGGTTCTTGCTGCTCTCTGTGATCTAGTAGGAGTTTCAGGTCTTTCAAAACCCGATAAAAAATCTTGTGAATCTACTAATCTTAATCTTTGTTGTTCTTGCTCTTCTGCCTCTTCTAATTGTAATGAGGGTTCTGCTTCTTCTAATGCTAATCTACTTAATCTTAGAGTTTCTGCTACATCAACTGGTTCTAATGGTGATAATTCAGGTTCTCCTTCAGCCCTTAATGGTCCAGCACCTCCTGCTACTTTTTCAGTTGGTCCAGCTGTTCCTGGTAATGTTCTTATTGTTACAGGTTGTCCCTCAGGACCAGTTTCAGTTCTTTCAGCTCCTGGTCTTTGTGTTGGGTCTTCAGGTGATAATCTTAAAGATTCATCAGGACCTATATTTCCAGGTCTTTCTATTACTACATTAGGTAATTGTAATGGTCCTCCACCTTCTATAACTCCAGCTATTCCCGCTGGTTCTTCAGGTTCAGGTTCCCTGCTTTCCGGTGTTACTGGTGTTGATGGTCTTGCTACTGATGGCGTAGCTGTAGGTGATTCAACTTCTTCTATTTGTATTGTTCTTCTATCATCATCTATTTCGTCTTCTGCTGCTCTTAAAATTACTTCATCATAACTTGTGGGTCTATCTAATTCTGCTGTTGCTCCTCTTAATCTATTTTCAGCGGCTCTAATTTCATCAAGCACAGCATCACGAGCCTGACTCATGGCGGTTTCACCCATCCCTAATCTTTCTTGAAATTCTCTATTTACTGCATCTTGTCGTTGAATTGCTTGTCTTATACTTTCATCTGTTTCTATTTGTCTTTGTCTAATATCGGCTGCTTGTGCTTGTTGTGCTTCTGTTTGTTCTCTAATTTGTCTTAATACATCTTCGTTTCTCTCTCTTTGTTCTTGACCAAAAGCATTATAATCTGCTCTAATTTGTCTTGATAATCTTGTTATTTCTGGTATAGGATCAGGTATTTCACGCCCAGGTGCTACTAATGGTCCTGCTACTAATGGTCCTTCTATTCTAGGTGCTTCTACTCTAATATCAGGTGCGGCGGCTGGGGGAATAACTATAGGAGCAGGAGGAGGAACAGCAGCTAATCTTTCTCTTTCTAATCTTCTTTCAGCTCTACCTGCTGCTAATTCACCTCTTCTAACTGCTAATTCTTGTTCTTGTCTATTTGCTGCTGCTCTTCTATCTGCTAATGCTCTAAAATTTGCGTCTCTTAACTGTTGTTCTTGTATATCTAATCGTCTTCTTTCTATATCAGGATCATAAGATAAACCTGTGTTACGTGGTTCTCCTATTATTCTTGGTTCATCTTCAGGTCTATCTCGTCTTTCACCTCTCTCAAAACGTTTCTGTTCTCTAATTGCTTTACTAACTTCACCTCTTAACTGTTTTCCTCTACGTGCTTTTTTCTTTTTCTTTAGTTGTTGTTTTATAACCTTTTCAGATACGCGTAGCGTTGGGTCGCCTTTGGCGACACTACCAGGTTTTTTACCTGCTTCTATTTGTGCTGCTCTTAATCTAATTGTATCGATTTGTTCGGGTTGAAATCCAGTAAATCTCGGATCAACTCTAATAATATTAGATGCTCTGCTTTGTAATAAAAATTGTTCTAATCTCTTTTTTTCATCAGAAGACATTGTTATATTAAGTATTGATATTTTTTTATAGGTTTAGAATTGAATAATTATTTTATTATTTAAGTTATATAATAAATATGCCTTTCGCATTCAATAAAGAACTTTGGGAAGCTGGTAGAAAAATTGAAGATGAAGCGTTACCTAAATTAAATAAATATTTTAAGACAAATTTTTTAAGGAATGAAAACGATATTTTTGATATCTTGGATTTTAAAAATTCCGAGGATAAAATTATAGTTGAGGTTAAAGGTAGATTTAATAGAAGTGATGCTTATGAAGATACAATTATTACTGCTTCTAAAGTTATGGCGGGACAACAGGCGATAGATGAAGGTTATAGAGTATTTTTCTTATTTGTATTTACAGATTGTTCTAAAATCATGGAACTAAAAGAAGATTGTAGTTTTAAAGTTAAATTTACTGGGACAAATTGTATCCGCCATTATATGATTCCTGTTGCAGATCTTCAAGATTTTGATGATGAAGAAAAAGAAGAAGGATTACTAAACTTTAATGCTGCTGGAACTACATTAGAACCAGAACCCGAACCAGAAGATTAATGAAATCCTTTAAGTATTAATTTTCGCGATTTTTAAACTATTTAAAAAAGAATTATAAAGTATTGTTATATTAACAATGAACAATCTCAATTTTAATAATCTACCTTCTGAAATCAAATCTCAAATTTTCTCTATTAATAGAGAAGCAGAAAAAGATGAATATTATAAGAATAACTATAATGAATTTGTCAATAATTTTAATGATAAAGTTGATCCCGAAGAATATTATAGGAATGATGTTACTTATAGTTGGATGAATCGTTATGAATGTCCTGATATGTATAAAGATATTATGAATCACACAGATAAAAAATATCTTCTTGGAACTTCAATAAAACAAATTGTATATTACATTGACTAATTTTAATCTTTAATTTTTATCTTTTATTTTTTCTCTATTATATATATTAAATATAATGTCTGAACAAGTAGTAGTTGTAGCACCACCCGAACCAGAAGGTCAATTACAAGATTATAGCGTAGATCAAGCAGCAGGTGCTATTGTTCTTGTATTAGGAGCAGTCGCCTCATTATTATTAGTTGTATGGCAATCTAAGTGTCATTGTAAAGTTAATCTATGTTATATATTCCAATGCGAAAGAAGACCACCAAACGAAGATGAGATGAAGGGATTAAAAGAACAAGCGAAAAAATTAAATAAAAAAGAGGATAAAGTTTTAGAGAAAGAAGATGAAATATTAAAAGAAGTTGAAGAACAAACCAAAGGTAGTCCTGGACAAAAACAACCTTTATCAAGACAATCTAGTTTTTCCAAAGAACCAGAACCAGAACCTCAATTATATTAATTTCTATTTAAAAAAGAAGTTTGTTATATAAACAAGTGAGAATGCTTAAAATTTATAAAATCGTTGATAATACTAATGGTAATGTATATATTGGAAAAACTGAAGAAAAATATTTATGTGATAGATTATCCTCTCATAATTATGATTATAAAAGAGGTTATAATTGTTCTTCTTGTAAAATAATTAAAAACGGAGATTATAAAATAGAATTAATTGAAGAAACAGAAGATGAGACGAGAGAAAGATATTGGATACTAAATACTGAATGTGTTAATAAACAAATTCCAGGTAGAACCAAGAAAGAATGGTATCAAGATAATAAAATCAATATAATAAATAATAGTAGAAAATATTATCAAGATCATCGCAAGGATAAATTAGAGAAACTAAAAGAGTATAATAAAAACAATAAGGATAAAATTAAAGAATATAAAAAAGAATTGTATAAATATCAAAAATTATGGGGCGATTCTACTAATAATTTATTAAAAATTGATCCTAACTTATTCCTCGTCTAAACCAAAATCATCTGTAATCAAAGGTGATTTAATTATTAATTGATTAAAATTTTTGTGTAATTGTTTTGTGTCTTCTTGCTGTGTATCTATGTATAAGAAGCTATGTTTTTTATCATACACATAGCGAAGCACATCCATGAAAACAGGTTTAGGTATTGTTATCATATCATCATAAATATTTTCTATTTCTTTTTTAATTGGCTTGTATTGTATTAAGTGACTACAAGTTTTTCTCAGTTTGGGATCAATTTTTACGTAGCTCTGACTGGTTGCAATAATTGATGCTGAACCACCATAACCCGCTAAGTGTCGTCGGTTAAAAAATATCTTTTGTAATAAATTTTCTACATCACCTTTACCTTTTCCCCGTAACTCTGCCACAACATCATCAAAGATGAATAACACTTTATCACCTGTATCTTTAATTTCATCCAAAACACCTTGTATATTTTCAAAGGTTGCCGATTCAAACTTTTGATCCTCTGGCACGAGTTCATATGGATCCCCGGTCATTGTTATCATACTTGGAGACCAAATAAACACACGGTCAAATTTACGATTGAAACACTTACCAGATTTACATACGAGTGAATTAATTAAAGACGTTTTCCCATAACCAGGACGACCAACTACAAGCATAGCAAATCCCCCGCGTTGTGGTAATGGTTTTGGTATAGTATCATCAACATCATCACAACTAAATTTAGTGGCGGAAATATTAATTTTTTTTTCAAATTCCTTTTCTTTAATATTAGTCATTATATTTAATATAGATAAAATTTTTAAGCGTAACTAAATTTATAGGATGGTTTAGCGGGAGCCTGATATTGTTCCTGTTGTGGTGGTTCATCCTTATAATACTCTTCTTCAGATGATTCACTTTCACTTGAGGTGGGTGTTGGCGGTCTTTTTGATTTCTTTTTTTTCTTAGGTTTAGTATATTGATCATGCTGAGGCGGAGGAACTCCATAATAATAATAGTGATTTTGTATTACGGATTCTCTTGGGTTAGAGGGTTGAACAACTGGCTTAGGTATGCTTACTTCTTGGGGGACTGACGGTTTTTCTTGAGGTTCTTTTTTTAGCGAAGCCTGTCCTTGACTTACGTCAGTAGCTTTGCTTATAGCTTCTTTAATTTGTTTCTTTTGTTCTTTTTTTTGTTCCTTTTGTTCTTCCTTTAATTTCTTTCTTGCTGCGATTCCTTCAGCTCTTTTAGCACGTGCTTTCTCAAACGCTTCTATCTGTTTTTGACTTCTAGCCCTTTTAGTCTTCTTTGGCTGCTCCGCCTGTGGTGGTTCTACTACTGGTTCCACTACTGCTTCAGGCTCAGGAGCAGGTTCAACTACTTCTTTAATATCTATTTCTCTCTCAATTGATTTTTCTTCTAGTTCTTTTTCTATATCTTCCATAATTATATCAATTCTTATATATTTTTTTCGTTTTTCTAAGATTTTTTTTATATTTAGTAAGATATAGAAGATCATGAAAGATTATTACAAGAAAAATAAAAAAGAATGGAAAAAAGGAGGCAAATATTATTACTATAAACCTAAAGAACACGTTTATGAAGTAACGATTAAAAGAGGTGAGTTTATTTTAAGTTTTGACTAAAAAAATATTATATTAACTATATATAATGGCGTCTTTTAATGGATTAAAAAAAATAGCAGCAACTGATATACAAAATTCAGGACGATTTTATCTAGGTAATCAAGTAGATCCTGGAACAGCAGGACAGGTTATAGTTTCAGCAGGTCCTAATAATCCAGTTGAATGGGGAACTAATTCAGCAGTTTTACCCAATGCTTTAAGTGCTGGTAGTCACATAACTTTTTCATCGGGTAATCCGTCTTTTGATGGTTCTATTGCTGATACTATTAATGCTACACCTGGAGGAGGTTTAATTAGTGGCAATGGTATAGATATAACAGGAGCAACTATATCAACTGATAATGATGGTGTTACTATAAATAACACAGGAGGAACAGGAACACAAAATCAAGTATTAAAGGTTCCAGGAACATTAACAATTAACCAAAATACAACATTAGTTGATACTTTTGATGGTTCAACAAATAAAACAATAAATTTAGAAGGCAAATATAGTGCGGGTGATGGTATTGAAATATCAGGACATACTATACCAGTAATAGAAGCAGATACTGATGAAAATACAATAAGTAAGAATGTAGGAGGAGCAGAACAATTACAAGTATTAAAGGTTCCTAATACTTTAACTATAACAGATAGTGCTGGTTCTACAGTGATTTTTGATGGTTCATCAACTGAATCAATAACTATTAATGATAATGATACAACTTATACAGCAGGTAATGGAATGATTTTATCAGGGACAACTTTTAGCACAGATAATGATGGATTTACTATTAGAAATACAGGAGGACAGAATGAAGTATTACGAGTTCCTAATGCTCTTACGGCTGGAACTAATATTAATTTTAGTTCAGGAACAACTTATGATGGTTCATCCGCTATAACTATTTCTGCTACTGATACAGATACAACTTATCAAGGTGGAACTGGTATAAGTATTGATACTGCTACTAATCCCGATACTATTAACTGTGCTAGTATTCCAAATACTGCCTTACAAAATTCTACTATTTCAGGTATATCATTAGGTAGTAATTTAGCTAATTTAACTTTTTATGATAGTAATGGAGGTTTTATAACTTCTTATAATGGTGCTAATCCTCCTACTTCTGTTACCTTAGATGGTGATACAACTTATCAAGGAGGAAAAAATATAACAGTAGATACCTCAACAAATCCTGATACAATAGATTTAGATGATGATTTAACAGGTATAGATTCTATATCTTTTACTAATTCTTCAGGAACTACTTTAACTGGTAGTAATGCTTCAGGCACACCGACAATAGCAACTTATCTTGATTTATCAAGTTCTACTAATGTATTTCCTAAATTTGTTGGTGGTAGTGAAATATTAAAAAGTATCAGTTATATAGATAATACATCGCAGAACTTTAACAGAATATTTAACACCTCCTTTGAATATTTTTTTAGTGGTAGTCAGGATTCAGGATCAGATACTTTAGAGATAGATTTTACAGCAACTTCTACTACTGGATATTGTGAATATGGATTTTATGCGAATACTTTAACCTCGGGTCAGGTATTCTGCGTGGGAATAGCAGCAGCAACTGGGGGAACTTCACCTTTCTCAACTTCACTTGGGTCAGGAGCAGTTAGTATTGATGCTTATAAGATAGGATTATTTGACGGAACAACTAATAGATACTCTGTTAAAGAAATATTAGATTTTACCAGTTTTGAGAACACCTATATCACTTCTAATTTTTTCTTTAATAATTTAAGTGTTGGAACGCGTTATAGAATGGCGTTATATGGTAGATGTTTTTATTCAGGTAGTATGTATATCAACGCAGGAGGGAGGGGGACAACTGGATTACCTAATAGGAGTTTTCACCAACCTGCTTTCATGAAATTTTATGAATATGATAGTAGTATAGGTGGAGCAAGAAATACAGGATCAGGTGGAGGTGGAGGAATGTAATTTAACTAATGGTTTAGCATAGCATACCCTTCGGGGTTTAGCGAAGCTTATCTTTGATTTAACGTAGTATGCTTCGCTTAATTTTCTCGCGCGAGAATTTTAAACTTTTTTAATTTATGTATTTTATGGAGAACAATTAGAGAGAAATTGTTTTAATCTTTTTAAATCACTTGTTATAAAAACAAAATAGTTTAAAGACTATTTAATTTATATTTACTAAGTATATAGAATGAGTCAAAATCAAAAAATCAAGATTTATAATCCAATTACAAATAAAGATACAAAAATAGACCCTTATGGACGCACAGCCAAGAAAATTTACAAGTATATGTTTGAGACAGTTGGTGCTCCACCTGAAGATATTCTACCCGATGATTTAACTTATCTTAATGGTAGATTCATTAAGGTTAAACCAGCTGTTAGCACTAGTAATGTCAGGCGTATTACTTACAATCAGGTTAAGGCAACTTACAAAAAAGCAGATGATAATAGTATGTCTTATCTTAGAAAAGTCATGAAATCATACAAAGGTCAAACTGTGAAACTTGTGGCACGCTATACAGATTTTGATTTTTTTGTAGATGATGATGAATTATTAGAAAAAATTAAAGCAGGTAAGGCAAGTGCCCTTGATAAAGTTAATATTATCGCAGAAAGGGAAAAAGATGAAACTTTTACAGTTCCACACGAAAATTTCTCTAAGTGGTGGGATATTAACTCAAACTTTTTTTGGTTAAATTCAGACACAGAATTATTTGGAGAATGGAATGATATTTTAAAAGACGATCCAAAATTACAAGCACAACTGTTAATTTTAACTTTAGATAAAGTGAAAGAACAAAATTTTGACCAGTATTTTCTTGATGGTATTACACACTGTGTATTTACTCCTATCAAGGATTGGGCAATTGATTGTCTAGAAAATAGTAAGTCTAAATCAGCACAAAAAAGATATAAAACAATTTGTAAGAAAATTGATAATTATGTTATCAAATATTCTAAAGGTGTTCCAGAAAAAGATATAAGTGAAATCTGTAATGATCTACAAATATCAATTGATATTGATTTACCTTCTACGGCACGATGTGAAGATAAATTTATTGAGATTGAATCACAGAAAAAAGCATTAAAAAAATTTAAGTTTATTAATACTCGTCTTAATCACATAGAATTAAATAAAGTAAATACAAAAGATAATTATGAAGCGGTAAGTAAGGAAGAAATTAAAGCAATTTTTAAGCAGAAGACTGAATCAGGTGAGTTTATCCTTTGGAAGGAATCAATGACCTGTGGTATTACACAGATTAACGCTCTTGATAAGATTTATAAATTAGAAACTAATACAGGTTATATGAAAGCTGTTAATGATTTTGAGGATGACTATAATATTAGAAGTTATGCGATTGAGAAGAATAGCAATAAACAACTAACTGATTTTCTTTATGATAGTGTTAATTGTAATCAAACTATGACTTTTGTCCCACAATTTAATAATAAAAATTCTCAAGATTATGCTCTAGAAGCAGTAGTAGATTATCTTAATAATGATAAAGAAATTTATGAAAAGCACCATACAAAAAAATTATCGATTGATGATGAAATTTATAATGATAAAAAAACAATCCATAATTGGATTGATAAGATTGATGATCTAAATCACATAGATATTAGGAAAGCATACACACAAGGCTCAAAGTGTAGTATGTATCAAGGTTATTTAGGTAAGATTACTGACTTCAGAATCTGCGATAAGATTGTTGGTCTCGGTATTTACAAGATTAAAAATATCAACTTTAATGGTTGTTTTGCTATTGAGAAAATGAAGTGTCTTCATGAAAATCAATCGTATCCATCACCTGAATTAGAATTTTATCTCAAGTTAGGTATTACTTTTGATATTACTATGGGTTGCTGGGGCTCTAAATTTGATATGCA
>Ga0208767_1002823_pt1 | contig 12919 bp, 12 predicted proteins | sample VirMetDEL_Mar_21_FD_184514 | JGI IMG/M metagenome (GOLD analysis project Ga0208767, IMG submission 184514) | Aqueous microbial communities from the Delaware River and Bay under freshwater to marine salinity gradient to study organic matter... | ecosystem: Environmental > Aquatic > Marine >... | reverse complement strand
ATAGATTAAAAATGGAACCAGAACATCAATCTATGAATGACTCAATTAAAAATAAGAAAATCTTAATCGATAATCTTTTACATGAGATTGTTCAAGAAAAAGACAAGCAGAAGAAGCAGTTGATCAAATATAGGCGTAGAAATAATTTTTTAAAAGGAGTCACGCACTTTGCTAATGCGGTAAGCGTATCAAGCCTCCTAAGTTCATTCGCCACCAATATAATCGGTGTGATAATTGGTGCCTCGTGCGCTACCATCAGTACATCCGCATCTGCCATCAATGACGGTCAGAACAACCAAGACAAGCATCTGACATCTAGAACAACATACAATCAACTTTCTAATCTTGAGCGCACAGTACGAGCCCAGCTTATACGCAATCATCTTGACAGCCAACAAATCGATGATATGGTGGCTGATATCATTCATCAATTAGCCCTAATCAATGACACGATATTGAATTAAATTCGCTTTCTTTTCTTCGACACCGGAATAGGTATATTTATTTGGCGTTCCAGATCCCAAAATCCAGTTTTGATCACTGGTTTAACACTTTTTAGCTTCAGGTTGCTGGTATTTATTTGACGATGAACGAGATGTCGCAATCTTCTTTGTTTTATAATTGTTTCTAGTTCACGTTCACGGTCATCGGAAAACAAAAATTCATAAATAAAATTCAGCATTATCCTTATATTATAATACTAATAAAATAATTCTTAACTAACAGCAGCATTTGAATCTCTTAAGACATTTATTCTTAAAAAATTCGCTGTAAATGAAGTCAATAGAGACATCTATCATAGGAGCATATCTATTGTAAACATCGACACCAAGAACATCTCTGACTTGATTTTTAACGTTCAGCTTCTTTCCTACACCATTTAACATCTTATTATTACTCTGCAAACGTACACAATCTTTGATAAAATCGAAAATGTCGGCATAGTTAAATACACCATCATCATTATAGTCAAGATAATCATCCATATAATATATTATCAGATTTTAATTTTTATAGCCGACCTTGTTGTTTATCCAATTTAAAAACTTGACTCGAAATTTGATAATTGCGAGGTTGGAGTATCTTTTTTGCTTCTTTTATATTGTCATTTTTCGATTTGTTTGTTCTCATATAATTGAATAGTTCAATATGAAATTCAGGTGAAACAGCAGATGGTTTTGCTTTTATCGCTTTTAAAATAGCACTAGACCTACCTTTTCGATTGGTTGCTAATTCTGAAACCGCCTCACCAGTTAATTTTTTTATATTATCTTGAATATCCTGTTCTAAATATTTGTTAAACAATAGAACTCTTCGCTGATGGTCTTTTAAAATTTCAGGTAGTTTTGCTTTGTATTTAGTAGCACCTAATTTTTTGAACCAATAGAAAACAACTTCCATCAAACTTCCACCAATATCTGGGTGTTTCTTCCTGATTCTATCCCACTCATCTGCCTTCTCTCCCCACTTTTGTATATTATTTGTAAGCGACGCTCCTGGTTTTGCTTTAAATTCTCCTGTCAATTTATCCCAGCCCTTAAATACGACATCTGATATTTCACCAACTCCAGGGATAGCTCCGAGAACCTTTTCTAATTTATCTGTGATTGCTGTTGTAATACCCAATGCCTTTTGAAAGGATTCGTCCTCACGGAAATATTTGTCCGCGGCATCCCAAATGTCTTTTTTAGAAAATGTATCGCCAATCATTTCAACCGCTCCAATAGGATCTTTAACGATTCCAGTGGCAATATCACCAGCAAGATTGAATCCAGCCTCGAGGTTATCCCAAAAACCCTGTCCGATTTGTTCCTCGTCCATACAGTTTTTTATTTGTTTGAAAAGTTCGGTAGCATCGTCTACTTTATCAGGGCTTACCTTATCAGGATGATTCCGTAAAGCCCACCTTTTGAATGATCGATTATCGACAATCCCGTGTTTCTCTAACAACATTTTACATTTTGTTTTAAGTGGCGATTCTGTTCTAGGTTCTTGAGGTGGAATATTATAATTAGGAACTTTCGAAGTACCAAAGATCCAATTAACGATCTTCTGCAAGATATCCATAAGACCCCTCCCAGATTGAACGCCGTACAACCTATCAGTATCTCGAATAACAGACAATAATTTAGGATCATTCGCATTATTAGCATTCAATTCTTTCTTATTTGGAAACCTCACACCACCTCTACCAGATTCAGCCGCGTACTTACTAGCGATACCTAGTTCACCAGTCCTTAGATTCATAGGATGGTCTTTAATAACCCCTTTTTTTAGAATTCTCAAAAAATCCTCATCCGCTAGACGTATATCTTTTTTAGTCTTAGCCAGTGAATAGAGAGCATCGTGTCTCATAGCCAGTGTGTCGACAGGAGTGATACCACGATCGCCTCTATTTACACGTGTAGGGGCTTGGGTGCCTGGGCCTATATAGTTTCCAACTCGTAATGTTCCATCAGGCATAACTAAAGGTGCGTGTTTTTCGCCTTTAAACAAAGTATCAACTCCCTGCACTCCTGCGGTTTTCATCATTTTTTTGTAGACTATATCTGACAAACCATTGCCAGATTGTTTTTTAAAATATACGGAATTCGAATGTAGCATTATATCATAACCCTAGATTTTTTTTATTTCACATTAATAATTCCTTTAGTAATGCTTGTTGCTGAACCAGAGGCGGAAGATAAATAAAATGTTAGAATAGCACCCTCAGTAAACAGGCGTGTACAAGAAATACTTACAGTACCACCCGCTCCCAAATTCGTTGCTGTTCCTTCGACCTCACACTCTGTGTCTGGTGTTCCATTACCAGGAGCTACGAAAAAAGTTTCGTTATTTCCTGTAGATATAGTAAATGTCCCAACGGTAACCAACTTTCGAGGGTCTTTCTCGCAATATCTATATCGATATGTGAATGTCGCTGTTGTAAAAGAACCGCCAGACGGACTCGTCCATCCACCTGGTGGATTTGGGATTTGCTGAGGGGTCGCTGACATATCGGTCACATAAACGGTTTGAGTAATATTTGGACTTACACCAACAGGGGCTTCAACTGCTAATATTAGAAAATTTCGACCTGCTACATCACTCATTCGTTCGTTAGCCACAAATGCCTGTGTCCCGCCTGACATATCGACCTGAACGGCGAATCTGGCACTTGAATTGATTTGTAAAACTTGGTCATTAAAAGTCGGGACAATCTCACTACGTGTTGGGTTGATATCCGTAACAGAATTACTATTACCAATTGCTGATTTAAGATTAGGCTCAGAATCGACAACGCCAGAGTTAGCATTAATACTATAATTCTCAATACTGAGCGGATTGTAATTGTCGTATACTGTCTGGTCTGTGTAGTTAATCAATGGCGATGTACCCCCTGTTCGAATAAATACATTTCCACTAATATTTCCTAATTCGGTTCGACTATCGGGATCAAAATCTATTCCTGTTTCTGTTGAACGAGGGTGAAAGACATTCCCTGTAATAGTCACGGCATTAAACCCTAATACAGGATTGATTCGAGCATCCATATTGAGTAGTTTTGCTGTTGATACTTGTTGTGCCCCAGCCATTAGAACCATTTTGTTGTTATTGAATTCAAGACTTAATCCACCACTAACAGACAGACCTTCATTCGTATAATAATCGGCTGCTTGACCTGCTAAGCCTCCTCCGCCATTAAAGAAGTTGTTTGTGATATTTAGGGTTCCATAACCAATAACTCTACCAATCTTAAAAGGTCTCAAAATATTACAATCTGATACTTTAAATCTCTTGTCACGACCATAGAATGGGGCAGGTGCTAATGTGTTGAAATTCTGGGCATCAAGCAAACCAGGCACGAGTGTCGTATCGCCAGTAAATCGACCACCGCCGCCTACGATTGTTAGATTACTAATATACATATTTTCACTTGTTGCCTTGATAACACAGTCTCGCGTCGTTTCGTCGAATGTAATAGTAGCACTGAAATCTATTCCACGGAGACTTGAGTTTGCACTGAACCCAATGCCATACTCTAATGTAATTTGACCGAGAATGATCCAAGTTGTATTCGCTGGTATAATGTATAAATCACCCGATGGAGTTCCAAAATCAGCTACCTTGCTTAAATAACGTGTTGATGTGATTGTCATACTGCCGATATTGTCTACATCTTTTGTAAACATATCAAGATTAGATCCACACACAATATCATCAACTAAATTCTTACTTTGGATATTATCAACTTTCAATAAATTGACATTTTGGATTTCATTACTATTCATATCCAGATCGTAGTCTCTCAATTGAAAGGCATCAGTCGTAGGGTTTAGTGATGCTATCTTGACGGCTCCGAAGCAGTCCGTTGTAAATTGAATAATATCAGTTCCTTCTGAACATAGTTCATTAGTTGCTCCATTCTTCTTAAAGTTAAATTGACTACCGCTGTCTTCTAATCCGAACTCTATCGTACCACCTCCAGGCTTCTGAAAAAGTGCCTGACCACCCGTTGGTTTAATTAGTATTGTCCCAGCCGTATTGCTAATTGATTGTGTTTGAATTTCATTAACTCCTGTAATGTTATTATTACTCATAGTCAAATTACCCGTCATTGTATCGCCTGATTTTGCTACCTTTTGAGTGGATAAGTCCGATAACGAGGATTCTGTATTCGCCACGAATGTATTCAAACTTGGGGCATTATCAATAACCACATCGGGAGCGGTTAAATTACCCGTCATAGTGTCACCTGTCTTTTGAACTTTACCCACTTGTAAATCATCGATCGACATCTCGATGCCACTTTTAAAAGCGTTTAACGATGCAATATCATCGGTCACGACATCCTGTGATACAATGTTACCGGCTGTTATTACTATGTCCCCATCATTATATGGAGTTTGAATAGTTGCATTCAGTTCTGTCTGGAGATTATTAATATCACTGATATCTAGTTTACTACTGATTAACTGTTTTATCGAATTTGTTTTTAAGGGCTGTGATGCGTTAAGATTGTCCGCCCTTAAAGTATATCCGAAGATATCTAGACTACCATTTGTAACATTTGTGTCTCCTTCTGTCGTGTATTGGTTGAATCGATTTAGTGCCATATTTATATTATATATTTAGATAAAATATAAATATTTGTTAAAATGTTATACCAAAAAAGACTTAGATTATATTTTTAAAACTTCTTCGATCGGTTGTGTATAACAACAGGCTAAAAACGATATACAACGCTGTCCACAGTTTGTTTCGATTATATTCTGTTCAGCGTCATTCTCAGTGTCTATAAACAATTTTACAGGGATCTTTAATTTTTTGCTACATCTACCAAACGAATCATAAATAATATTCTTTCCTTTGTTTTTATACATCCCCATCCAGTGAGAACCAGGTTCATCACTATTGTCCAGATTAAATATACAACATTCATCATTTTGTAATTTTGGAATTGTGTCAGATGAAAAACAACCTCTATATTTCGGGAAAACAGATTCACAATAATGATTTAATTGATGATTTGTAGTTGTATCATTTCCCATATCATTTTCAATAATTTTGAGATAAATATTATATGGTTCCATATATTATTTACAATTTAAAATAATTCTACCGTTCGACCAAAGTAACATTAGAAACTGAACCGTTAGAAACAGTGATTTGTGCAGCTGTCCGGGAAATAGAAAACAATAGCACACGCATATTTTCACCAGTTTCCGCCGAGAACTGACTATTCACTTGTACTCGTGTGGCCGCGGAATCTCCATCTTTTGGGAAATTGTACAACATATACAACCCTCGGCGTAGCCATTCTTGATATGTTTCAGGTCCTGCCGGGTCATACGCCATCAAACTTTCAAGTTGAGTTTCATAGTATCTTTCAGCGATCCGATCCGTAGACGCGTCATATTGAGGGTCGGCGTCCGGCTGTGGCTTCTGCATTCCACCATAGGAGATAAAGAAGCGGCTAAGATTATTCTGAAGCTTACCCGAACCATAACCAGCAGCACCAAGGTCAGCAGGGGCACAAGTGAAGTAAGATGCACTGACTCGGGTATCCTGAAGCCTCGCGTCTTGATACGCAACAGCAAGGGCAACGGTTGAGGGTGATACATCGAAATAACGCTGATTCAGACTAGCATTTTGAACGGTATCAGCTTGACAGTGAACATTTTGCAAATCCAACGCGTAGGACTTTGAACTTACTGTTTCACCTTCCACAGTATGAACGTATAGGTATACATCCGTGATTTTAAAATCGAATTGTCCACCCGCTCCTGCGACTTTTGTGTTTTCTCCGGTTGTAAGAACGGTATTCAGTTTATACTGAGATGCATTGATAGGATTCAACACAAGTGAGTATTTACCACATGGCAAACAAGACTCGACATCCATAATATTAAGAGGGGGACGCCAGATACACTCAAGCTTCGCTCTTTGCCTTCCTTGTTCACCATTTACTAGGGTAGATCCTGCGGCTCCGTTGACCGTAGGAACATCCTTCATAATCTCGCTCTTTCTGAGATCGTCATTAGCAGAGCAAAAGTTTGATAACTCGCCCAAAGAATCCAGCCATGGTTTAGACTTAGACATTCGCATTTTTAAAGCATCAACCTGAGGGAGAAAGTCACCGATTTGTCCTACGGTCTGGCCTCCAATTCGAAACTCACAACTTTGATACAAGTTAGCAATCATCATAGGATTCGGAGAGATCTCCAAATCTGCGGCGGCAGCAGGATCGAGAGGGTTACCATCCGCCCTAGTATATTCAACGCGATATCTTAGATAACTCTTTGCAGGACACCACCATGTGTTTCCAGATGTCTCAAAATTGTAGTATTGTGACCCGTTTGGAAAGTTGCTTCCTGTGACGTCACGAGACGGTGAAATCTGAATGTATTTACTATTCTGTAAGCCATCGTTAATAGCTGGAAGATCCGAAATTTTATCTGCGAGATTGAACATTTTTTTTATATTCTATGCTTAGAAAATAAAAAATATTATATTTATTTATTTCGAATATAATTTTAGCATTTCTTCTTTTAAATTAGATCCTATACCTTTGGGCGGTTTTTTTTCTAACATACACTCATTACATCCGCCTTTCTTATATCCTGAACCAACATATGTAGTTCCCACAGTAGATCCAGTATATAGACCTCCACTAACGACCAAACCTTCGCCTGATCTTTTCAAACCTTCACCTGATCTTTTCAATCCTTCACCTGATCTTTTCAATCCTTCACCTGATCGTTTCACCCCTTCACCTGATCGTTTCAGCCCTGAGCCACTTCTCAACAAACCTTTACCGCTTATACTTGATCCACATCTTTTTTCATAGTCGTCTATCATTTTTCGTAATAGCAATTCATCACTATGTTTCACGTTTTCAGGAGCAGATATGAACTTATCGTATTCTTTATCTATCATCTCTTTTTCTTCTGAACAAGACGAATATTTAACAGGCATACCTGAACCTTTTTTTAGTCCGTACGGATTATATTTTTTACTGAGCATTATATTGTTAGTAGATATTAAAATTTTGTAGGAATAATATAATTTATTGTCATTCTTAAAGAAAAGTATTCGCCTCTTGTATTTGCTGGTGTTAGATCATCCTTAAGTAATCTAAAAGATACGTTACTCCTAAGTTGTCCTATCAGTTCAGGACACGGAATAATAGCCGGATTAAACGGTGTACTCACTATTTGAGAATTTGGTTTAACCGAGATCTCAGTCTGATTTATGATTTGCCGGTATGTGTTGTTAAATCTAAGACCTTGTGATACAAGATCCGATGCTATCAAATAGTAGTTAATGACATTGAAGTTTGCTTCATTTGGTGCTAAGAACGACTCACCAGCGATTGAAGGTGGACCTATTATTGATGTAGACAGAAAACCCAAAAGATTAAAACAGGAATTAGGCTGGGTAAAATCAACGATCGAGCTTATATAATTCAAACGGATATCTATCTTTTGCGTTGCCTCATCTGGAGTAATAGAGATGATAGGTTCGGGAGAGATTTTAGCACCTTGATTTGCGAGTAACGTTTGAACGGACTGATTAAAATCACTGACACTATAGGATCCTTCAGGTATCACAATATCAAACACTGTGACAACATCTGATGTATTAGGCCCAGTTACGCGAAGGGTGTTATTTTGAGGTGTGACATTTGCTTCATTGTTCCAGATCACGGTACTATCAACTTCCAACGTACATTCAATCGCATCTTTTGGTATATGTATAGGTTCGTCGAACTGCACCTGGAAAGCATCATAAGAATTCGGATTTGTTCCTATTTGTCTTGAGCCTTGGGCAGGATTAGATGAAAACACCATCGATATCGTCTTTTTTATTAGTTTTACTGACATTTGATTTGATTTGATTTATATAGTATATCTTTATAAAATATTTTAAATTAATCACATTCATATTCTTCTTCATCATCCTCTAGTTCATCTCTTTTCTTGATTAGTTGATAACCATTAAATCTCAAAGGTGCAGGAGTCATATTTGTACAGTCAATCGTAATACAGTCATGTTGAGTTTTACATAGCTTAAAGAACTCGATAAAATCCTGTTGTTTATATCCGCATCTTCTAGCCATTAGCATAAGTCCGTTAAGGTCTGGTTGTTTCCATATTGTGAATACATTCGACATTCTCCTAGCCCCTACGGGTACATCAAGAGGATTTTGGGCGGTCAGTGCTATTGAGACTCCACGATGGCTAGAACTATAACCAAATAAACGGTCAATCTTTTCTTTTTCAACTTTATTAACTGTACTTAAATTTAAATCCTCAATAATTAACAAATACTTCTCTTTAGATGGATTGACCTGTTTAGGATCTGGCAACGTGGATATCATTGTTGCCCCTACATCCTCCCACTCTGTCGATCCCTCAGCGTCATAATGGCATACCTCGACTTTGGTGTATGGAGGATTGGCCCGTATTATATGGTTCTTTATAATAGTCGATTTTCCGCTAGATGGTGGACCTGCTAGTGTCCATCTGAAGCTCCAAGGAAAGTCTAATAGATCACGTCCTTTTTTCCATTTTTCCTGAAACGATTTATCAGAGCATTTAATAGGTAATATCTTTTCTTGTAAGTTCTTTTTTGACATTATTATTATTATTATAATAATAGTTTTTATAATAATTTTCCATATAAATATTATAATACAATGTCTCTCGCCGATTATATGATAAATCCAATAAATGGAAGAACATTAATAAAAAAGAATGGTAGACTGTACAGACAATACGTTACAGAAGGTTTGATTATTCATGATTATGATTCTGACCCGGTAGTTATACAAATGTATGATCCTGATACAGAAGACTGGAAACAATTAAAAAAAATACACGATAAATTATTGTTACCTTCTCACGCTTGTGTTCGAGGTAGAGGAATTTATAAGAACTATCTTGTAAAGTATAAAATGAAAAATAAAGTAAAAGTTGTTAAAAATTCAAAATATTATCTAGAATAAATTTTTATTTTCTCCCATTAAATTATAAGAGAAATTATATGTTTCATTTTTACAAACAACCAAATTGTACAATTCCTATCGTGAAAAGAGCTAGTCTGAATATAGTTGATAGAAAGGTTACAAACGATTATCAGCGACCGAGAGGTAATTTATCTGATATCATCATTGATGATAAAAGAACATATAAACCACCATCTCCACGTAGAAAAATCAGACCTGAAGACATCAACATTCGACCTCGTGTTTTACCAGACTCGGCTAAAGGTAGGTTGACAAATGAAGAGAGAGTGCAATACTCAAAAGAGATTCAGGATGCCGCCGATAAATACGCAATGATCGGCGAGAAGGTGATCACAAAACTATTTCAAGTTCAAGTTAATGACCCTAAAGATGTTGAGTATATTAATAAGAGAAGTAAATTGATGGCAACAGGATTGACAAAAGAAGAGGCCGATAATATACTAATCTCTACATTTCGAGCACAATATAAAACTAAGAAAGCGGTCGACCTTAGCCGTATGGATGTGGCTGTCCCTGAAGCGATTAGTATTATTAAACAAATCTTAGGTAGTGGAATGGTTGAAGTCCGTGATATTGCTCAATCTGTTGACATCTTGAACGATTCTTTACTTAATAATAATCTACAAAATGAAGATATAATAAATGTTTTGAATCTGTTAGCATCCCGCCCCGAATTGAGAGTAGACAGAGGGGTCGAACCTTCTGTATATGAACCCGTATCCATCTTGAGTAACATCGTTGTTGGAGATAGACCGGATCAAGTAACTGAGAATAATAGAAGTAAACCTGTTTCGCCTAATCTTTTATCGATTACGTCAGCAAAAGAACGAGTTGCTAAAATAAATGATATTATAAATAAGACTCGAGATTTAATAAAGAGAAACCGAGAGAAATTAAAGGAAGAAGAAGCAGAAGAAACTGATCTAATAATACCTATGGAAGATTTTTTAGATAGTGATTATGTACCAAGTACTACATTTTCTACTAAAACAATTGATCCGTTAGAAGAAGAATTTGAAGAAGAATTTGAAGAAGAAGAAAAATATGCCTCTCCAGTTGAACAAACCTTTGAAGAAGAATTTGAAGAAGAAGAAGAAAAAGAAGAAGAAGAAAACCCAATTATCGTGAAATTTACTGAGGATGTTCGTAAACTTATAGATGAAGGTGGAAGTGTTAATAAACTGATTAATACTTACAAAAATGATCTTACAGCTGACACGATTATGGCAATACTCCGAAAAGTGGCATTGGAGAATCAAATCTCTGAAGAAGAAATTAAAAATATTGAAGACGATATTAGACAAAATATAGATGTTGAATTGATAAAATTGGTTCCTGATATTGAATTTTTTGAACCAGTCAGAGGAATGAATAAAAATCAAAATATGCAATTACTATTAAATCATGTTGTAGAAGAAGAAAAGAAACAAGAAGATGAGGCAATAGCATTATTTAACGAAACTTTGAAACGTGTTACAGTTAAAAGTCAAAGGAATTTGTTGAATCAAAAATTGAAACAAACTATTAAACTTATGACGGCTAATCAGTCCAAACAGCAAAAACTTTTAATGAATGTTAACCCAAATAAGTCCGAAATTATAAAAAATGCAAAAGCAAGTAAAGCGGAATTAGAAAAAATAGACAAAGAAATCAAAAAGGTTGCTGAGAAAATGACCGAAGATATTACTAAGGAAGCACTAGAAGAAGTAAGGACGGAGGAATCGGAAAAGCAGCGACCTGCAGGACCAAAACCCTCTACTGTAGAAGAGAAGAAAGAAGAAGAACCCGCAAAACCATTTAATCAAAATAAAGAAATGATTGAATTTATTAAAACATTTTTAATTGACAAACTAACACAAAGTAAATTAGCCAAAAAAAAGAAAGACAACTTAATTGAAATTGTTGATACATTAGGAAAATCACCATTAAAAAACCCAGCGAATTATTTAAGAAATATACTTGATAGAGATGTTGAAAAAAATAAACCCCCAATATTAACAAAAGGTTATGTTGATACAATCGTATTTCCCATTTTTAAAACATTAGAAGATAATTTTAACTTGGAAGCATACAGAACAAATAAAGATAAAACATCTTCTTTATCTGCTGTTGCTCATGCGAATCGTTCTATGTGGCACGATAACAGAAGAGGGGCTCATATAGCGATTAATGCATTAGGCCGACATATATATCCAAAGTATAAAGGAAAAGAGCCAATCTCATCAGAATTCTCTAGAAGTAGCTCTAGACCTAGATATACACCAACACCAAACCCAAAAAAAGAAAAAGAAGAAGAAAAAAAAGGTGATGGAATGAAGAAGAGAGGAAGACCAAAGAAAGAAAAGAAGGAAAAGCAAAATAGAAAACCCTCAGATTGGATACTATTCGTTAAATCCGTAGCGAAAAGTCAAGGTTTGAAATATGGGGATGCTCTTAAAGTCGCTAGTTTGATGAAAAAATAATTTATTCAACGTATTATTTTAATTAATCGTATTATACAAATATAATAATAAAATTAATTAGTTGATTCTATACTTTTTAAATGTTTCTTACTTTTCACATGCATGTATCTATTAGACCATTTTATCTCTTGTCCACATTCACATACTACTGACTGGTCTTTTGTGCTATCGTATCTCGTTTTATTGCTAATTTTACGACATTGTTTACATTCTGCTCTTTTTACATATTGACTTTTTAAATCGTATTGTTCGATTGGTTTGTCCTCTCTGCATATTGAACAAATTTTGTGTGTTTTTTCTGTAAATTTTGATCGTCCCATTTTATAATGGTACTATATTATAGTATTTTTTAAGTCATTTCAAAATACTAACTCCCTAGTGAAAGTATTAATAACCCGTGTTTCAACACCCCGCGAATTGTAATTAAAAGATGGTTTAAATTTTTGTGGGTTTAGTATAAACTCAATCTCTTTACCTTTTGATAGAGCTTTGAACAATTTATACGGGGAACCGTACTCTTCAACCTTCTGATCTATTCCTGCCTGCGTAATTCCTTTTAATCTGATATGGCTGCCTGTAACTTTAGTACCATCAGAATTTATACACTCTAGTTGATCAAAATAACATTTTTTACCTAAGAAAATAGAAGTAGTTGAATAAGGCTCTTGATCTGCTCCTTTTAAATCGAAGTCGCTATGGAAATTTCCCAGCATCTTACCATTCAATACCCTACCATATTGTGCCTCATATTTTTGTTCTAATTCTTGAATCCTACTCCGCTCTATATGCATAGAATCAGTATCTTGATAATATACTTTAATCCCGTTGTCGTTAGCAAGATTCATGACCTCATTCATAATGCGTTTACTCATTGACAAAACCATAACGCCAACATGTGCCAGGTTAAAACTGTCATCTATGGATTCGTATTTTATCTCTTTTTGTT
>Ga0208767_1002821_pt1 | contig 12923 bp, 23 predicted proteins | sample VirMetDEL_Mar_21_FD_184514 | JGI IMG/M metagenome (GOLD analysis project Ga0208767, IMG submission 184514) | Aqueous microbial communities from the Delaware River and Bay under freshwater to marine salinity gradient to study organic matter... | ecosystem: Environmental > Aquatic > Marine >... | reverse complement strand
AAATGGTTTCATTGTTCAAGTTTTAAAGTTCCTAAATTATTATTTTTTCGGTATTCGATAACTGCGGGGTCATTTTGGCATTCGGGGTCGTTTAACATAAGCTGTAAAAAAACATCCTGCCCCTTTTCAAATTTACTTTTTTGGGTTTGGCTGCCAAATTTAACCTCGTTTTTTTTCCAAGTTGATAACCTTCTTAAAATATTGAAAGGTTGATTTTTGGCGTATTCAAACCTCATCTTTTTACCTGTTTCATTATGTTCTGTCCAATAAGAATAGAAATCATTTAATAAATCTTTTGAATAAGATTCTAAAAAAGGGTGTAAGGAATTTTTAAATTCCGCTTTTCTTTCCTCTATTGTTTTTTTGTTTATTGGTTTAGATGGTTTATTTGTTTCTTGTTCATCTATGTGTTCAGGTGATTGTTCACTTGGTTGTAATGGTGGTTGTTCAGTTGCTTGTATATTCGCTTGGTCAAGTGATTGTTTACTTGGCTGCTCAATTTTTGATATAGCAATAATTCTTGATTGATGTTGATTTTCACTTTTTTGAATCGTTTTTATAAATCCAAAATCTTCTAAATCTTTTAATATTTTATAGTAAGTATTTCGACTACCAATATTTAATAACTCCATTGTGTTAAATGTAGATAAACCAAATTTTTCTTTTTGGCCTAACCTATTCCATAAATCAACAATAAATAAATAAAGTTCAGTATGTACGGATTTACATTTATCGGGGTTGTCATACCTAAAATTAAACCATGTACGGGTTAAATTGTACCCGTTCATAACATCGTTTACATTAGATAAAAAAGTTTCCTCTATCTGTTTATAAGCCATAATAAAAAGCAAAGCATCGGCTGTTCGGGTGTGCGCTCCCTACTAAGCCAATGCTTTTATATTTAAAATGAATGTCTATTTTGAATGTTGCGCACATAAGAATTACAAATATACTAATTAATTCGATTGAATACCCTTCGCAATAGGTAACCCCGCACTATTGAGGCTGCAAAAAATACAAATGTTATTAACACATTTTGGCCTATGGTTACGGGGATATTTAAGGCAGGGTAAATAATCAGCTGAATAGCGAAGGAAGTAACCAACCCTACTACGGTATTGGTTACTGCTTCTATTAATGATTTGCGTTTGGTTTGCATTAAAATAATGTTAAAGTGCTGTTTTTTTCTAAAACACAATCTCTATGATTCTTTTCATTTAAAGAAAAATAACTTTCTTTTAATTCAATGCTTATAGATTTTCGATTCATTTTTAAAGCCTGAAAACCTTCTGAACCAATACCTCCAAATGGGCTAAATACTGTTTCACCTTCATTAGAATATAAATGTATTATCCTTTCAATTGTATCTAATTGCAAAGGGCAAATATGTTTTTCATCATTTCCATCTCTACCACTTCTGTATTGCAATGTTCTTGAATAATCCACATCATACCAAACAGGGCTAGCATACTTTTGCCATAAATCAACAGGTAGATAGTTTGGTAATAAATCCGATTTATCTTGATGTTGTATTGGTGTTTCATTTTCACCTTGATTTCTAAAAAACAAAACATAATCAGGAATACCAACCCTACTCATAGAACTATCTTTTTTAATTGTTTTATGCAATAACCCTAGTGCTTTTGTTCTTTGCATTTCAGTTACGGGGTTTTTCCAAATAGTTGTTTTGGCATGGTAAATAAATCCTTGTTCAGTAAACCAATCAATTAACATTCCGCTAAAATCTCTCAATCCTATAAATCCTTCTTTTCCTTTTTGTATTGGTAAATCCATACAATGAACAGCGCAGATTCTACCGCTTTTTAAAACTCTTTTTAATTCAGGAATCAAAAATTTAAAATGTTCTTTAAATTGATTGTAATCGCTTACATTCCCCATGTCCTCCTCTTTGTCCGAATAAACATATAATTCAGCAAATGGTGGGCTAAAAACTACCAAATCAGCTACGTTATCATTTAGTCTTTTAGTTTCCTGTACACAATCGCCATTTATTACATGGTAGTCATCTGTTTTTATTTCTTTTTTAGTTATCATAAATTTAGATTTATTTGTTTTGTAATCTGTTTGACTTGAATATTTTGCCATTTCTTGAATCATTTCAAAATGTCGTTTTTGTTTTTCTAAAATAGTTTTCCTTACATTTATTTGACTTTCAGGAACCAATAAATGAACCTTAACTTTATTTTTTTGACCAAACCTATAACACCTTCTAACTGCTTGATAAAATGCCTCAAACTTAAAATCATAAGAAGTGAAAACCATGTTATAACATTGTTGGTAATTCATACCAAATGATGCAATTGATGTTTTTGTAATTAGGTTTTGAAAATCTTTTTTAGCAAAGCCATTTAAATGTTTAGCTTTATATTCTGCTGAATCTGACCCTTGAACATTTACTGAATTATTTAAAACTTTATTTAATTCATTGGCCTCATCATTTTTTAATGTCCAAATTATCCATTGTTCATCAGAGTTATTAACTAACTCCTTTGTTTTTTCAATTCTTGAATCAAAACTTCTTTTTAAATCCTTATGCAAATCAGTTGCAGAAACAGCCACATCACCAAATAAAGTATCAGTATTATTTTCAACTTTTATTGTATGTTCTATAAATTCAATTTCAGGTAAATTATATCCTGAATGACAAAAACCTAAAGTGTCAGGTTTATCACAAGCCATAGACCATGTACATACATACTTCCAAAAAGGGTCTTTAGCGTGTTTTCTTAGCCTCCATTTTGAAGTTTCCCCACCATCATGCACAAAATACATTGCAAGCATTTCTAAATAACTCATAGCACCTAAAAACTCACTATGCTGACCTAACTCCATATGGTCGTTTGGTGATGGTGTAGCAGTACAAGCTAATTTATACGGCGTGTTTTTAAATAGTGAAATAATTAAATTAGATAACTTTCCATCTCTACCCTTTAAAATACTACTTTCATCTAATACAACTCCTGAATATTGATTAATATTTTCAATGTTTTTTAATTGATCATAGTTTGTTATTTCAAAACTATTTTGGTTAATACCAAATTTTAAACACTCATCTTTAGTTTGTTGAACAACAGCCAAAGGTGCTAATATTAAAACTTGTTTATTTGTTTTGTTATAAACAGCCTCAGCCCATGCTAATTGCATTAATGTTTTTCCCAATCCACAATCAAAAAACAAAGCAAATCTACCTTTTAGGAGTGCGGTTTTTACTGTGTATTTTTGAAAATCAAATAAGTTTTCATTTAATTGATTTTCATCAATTTCAAATCCACTTTTAATGAAAGTCTTTTTTTTACTTTCTAAAAATTTCTCGTATTCGTTCATAAGTTTAGTTAATAAAAAAGCCTCGCTGACAAACGGTTGCATCGTTCACCAACAAGGCTTTAAAAGTTTTTAAATAAGATGTTAATGCAACTAACATTTTTACAAATATAATTTTTATTTAAAACGGCAGGTCAGTTTCATCCGCTTGTTTATCGCTTTCTACTTTTTTTTCTTGGGCTGAATCTTTTTTGTATTCAAAAGCCTGTATTTTACCATCAGTCCAAACGGTTCTACCATTCCCAATGTAAAACTTATTTGTTTTGGCCTCTCTTTGCTCTTTGGTTTGGGCTACAAATGCGCTAACATTTTGATTGTAGTTGTTTACCTCATCATTAACCGCAATGGTTAATTCTACCCCTTTTAAACCTTTAACTTCTAAGGTGTGGGTAATTTGTTTTAGTGTATCTAATTTAATGTACACTGAATTTAAACTTGCCATATCTATTTATTTAATTTGTTATTGATTTTTTTTGTTAAACTTCTGTAATAATAAAATTGTCTTTCAGAAAACCCCATTTTTTGGCATACAAAGGCCATATCTTCGCTCTCTTGCATTATTTCGTTAAACTTAATGTAGTTATCATAAACGGTTCTTCGGTCTATTAAACGGCTTTTATTCGTTTCTCTTAAAAATGTTTTTAATTCGGTTGAAAATCTGATTGATAACCTTACTTTGTTCCGGGTAATATCAACCCGGTTTGTGATGTCATCAATTGTAATTGCCCTAATCTTAAATTCTTTTTCAAGATACATATTTTTACACAATTCAAGCAACCTTTCAGCCTCTTCTTTAAATGAATTTTCACTGTAATTTTCATCTATCTCAAATTGTAGCCATTCATGATCTAACACTTTAAGAATTGATTTTTCATTTACACCAAATTTAATGCTTGCCTCTTTACATTTCTCAACTATCTTTTGGGTTAGTTTGTATTTATGAAATGAAAAGTTATCGCTGAACCCCATTTTAAATTTAAAGGTTGGCAGGCTTTTGTTTACGTATTTACAAGCCGCTGCCATCGCATCCGCTTTTTCTTCTAAAGTCATAAGTTTAAAATTGAGTGAATAAATCGGCTCTATTGAATACCTCCAAAATAGTATTCATGTCTTTGGCTTGGTTGCCGAATCTCTTTGCCCATTGTTCAAGTCGTGGGCTGTCTTTGCTTTCTAATGAATAGCCGCTGTTATCACCAACCAACCAAAGAGGGGTTGTATATTTGGTAATCCATCCTTTTTTACGAATAGAATTAACTTTTAATCGTATATCTCGCTTAGTTGTTAGGCATTGCCCCGCTAAATCTTTTTGGCTAATGTTGGGGTATCTTAAAACTTCGTTTATTAAATACTCCTCTTGCTTTGTTAGTTCTTGTTTTTTCATTTTATAAAGTTATTAGGTAGTTAAAAATTTCAGGGGTTAGTAATATAATAGCAACTGCAAATAAAGTAATTAATAATGCAATCAATATCATTAATTTAAAAAGATAATCCCAATCATCATTATTTGGAAAATCGTTTTGAGGTGAATAGTTACTTATCATTGAAATATTTGTTAAAATGGTTAATAATTTTATTTGCTTCTCTCTTAAATTCAGGATCAAGTTTGTAATTATCGTTAAACTGTGAAATGTTATGAATTACCGTTGCGTGGTTTCGGCCTCCAATCGCTTCGCCTATTTCCCTGAGTGAATAATGGCTGTTATCTTTTGCAATTTTACAATAAACCATTCTTGCCCAAGTGTAGTAAAGTGTTTTTTTCTTTTCGGCAATATCAAAACCAACAAACTCATTAATAAAATTTTTTAAACTTGTTAAGTTTAGTCTGCTTGGCTTAATATCGGTGTTCATCATATCAATAATTTCTTTTCTTTTTTGCTTCAAATTATTTAGCTCAAGCCTATACTTATCAATGATGTTTACCTTGCCTTCAATTATCAAATCAATTTCTTCTAATGTCATCTTGTTTAATTTGTTTAGTTAATAATTCGGTTGCTAATGTTAATCTCTCAATTAAAAAGTCTTTATCCTCCTGTGGTGGTTCAAATGTAAACTCATTAATATCTTGATAATATTTACCCCTTTCGATATAAGGCAGTTCATTATCCTCTGCCCAATTTAAAAAGGCTATATGATTTTGATTGCCATCGTAATTTTCGGCGGCCTCTCTAATTTTTAGGAGTTCATCTTTGTAAGGTATATGAACCAAAAGCAAACATTTTGGTAATCCCGTTAGAATTGAGTTGGCTATAAGTTGCCAATAGTATTCAGGTTTTTCTTTTTTAAAGGTTTCAATACTTTCAAAACTATCAACCGTATCACAAAAAGAATTAATCGTATAGGGGTTTTTAATATCCCCTACTGTGTCCTCTGTGATAATGTCAGGCATTCCGCTGAATAATAATGTTTCATGCTTGTAACGGGTTTTAGAAACCATTTTATATTTAAGCCCCATTTTAACCTCAAATACAAACTGTTCCATAAAATTACCCCAATTGGTACTTTTCGCATTTGTTTCTTTGGTAATTGGTCGGCCTGTTCTATGCTCTCTAATTTTTTCGGTTACATAAGTGTAAAATGGTGCGCCTATTGAATCTTTGGCACGTCCAAAAGTGCAAAGGCGATACACCTGACTACTTGTAAAATTTCCTACTCTGCTCATTTTAAAGTGTTTTAAGGTTGTTAATTGCTTTTTGGTAGCTGCTTTCTTCTTCTTCTATTATTATCTCCTCAATGCGCTTTAAATCTTCATCTGATAAATAAGACTTTTTGATAATAAATAATTGCATTAATTCTTTTAAAAGTTCTTTGTTGGTGCTTTCGGTATCTGTAACCGTAATACTTTTAAATTCACTTGCCCCGTAAACATCTGAAGCAATACCCAATTCACTTGCGCACTTTTTTAACGCATCGGTTGTGGCGGCTTTTAGATCGTTGCCCAAGTCTAAAGGGGTGTTGTCTGCTTTTCGCATTTTAATATCAGCCCTTCCAAATTGATGCTTAATTACAGTAGCACCGTTTGCCCTGCAAGTTAATTTGCCATGAACAATACATTGTTTAGCATCCATGTTAGTATCAAATGCGACTACTTCAAAATCCCAATCCCAACCAAAGATTGAATTGAGAACCTTTTTTACATAAACTCCCGTTACAAATTTCCATTGACCTCCACCTTTTGCGGGTCTTGTGTAAATATGTGTTTCGGGTGTTTTGCCTAAAAGAAAGTTTAACTGTTCTTTGTTTAAAATTTGCTTTTCTGATTTGTTCAAAACTGAAATTTGAACGGGTTTTAATTCGTTTTTCATTTTATAGCTGTTTTAGTTTGAATTTCGTTGTATGTTTTTTTAAGGTCTTTAATCTCCTGATCAAGTACCTTTATTTTCTTAATACCTCTGTCGGCTAATTCAGGGAATAAATCGTTAAATTTTTCTCTGTAATCTAAATGGATTTTAATTTCCTTTTGCTTTGATATTATTTCCTCAAGAATATCGTTAAGATACAAATTGAGTTCAATCATTTCTTGGATTTGTTCAATAGTTTTCATGTGTTTAGTTTAAAAGTTGTAAATAAAGTTATATTCCGATTCGTGAATAACATTGTATTCACTAAATTTTTGAATTAAGGTTTCAAATATTTCTGAATCTTTAATTTGATTGTCAATTATTGGGTCAATATCTGTATTATCAAAATAAAATGTAATAGAATTAAAACAACAATTACCCTCTCTTACAAGTATCTCGTAATTATCTGCAATAAAGTGCATGATTGGGGCTTTTGCGCTATAATCAAATTCAAAGCTGCCTAAGCCTTTGATTGAAAAAGAATAATGGTTATCCCATTTGCCTCTGTTGAGGTCTTTAATTGTTGGTAGTTTCATTTTGTTTAGTTTTAAAGTTTCAACAATATTAAAGTAATTGTTTATAACTACAAAACTTTTTAACAATTATTTTTGTGAGAATAAAAAAGCCCCACAAAATGCAGGGCTTTAAAACCTAAACTAAACTATTATGAAAACTAAATGATCAATGCAAATATAATTAAAACCTGTAACTTTTTGGCTCTATTATTACATGACCTGAATGTTCGTTTTTCAACTTTAATTCTAAAATACGGCCTCCAACTACTTTAGGCGGTGCGCCTCTTTCAACGTGCCAACCTTTTGAGCCTGTTCCGTATTCCTCCTTGTAACATCCCGTAACCATCAACAGCTTATCATTTAAGGTAATACATTTTTTACTATTTAAGCCCTCCTGACTAACCCATGTTTCTTTGTTTTCGTGTATGTGGCCCATTGTAAAACAATCAAAGTTTTCATACATTGCTAAGGCTCTTGTTAAGTTAATTTCGCCACGAGTTACAACACCGCCACCACCTGAACCATGAAAATATTTTATTGCATAGTTTGCAACCTTACTTTTACTTTTGCCCGCAAACATTCTTATATTATACCAACCACCGTAGCCGCCTTTTTTAACATTGAATCCATGTTTGGCATTAAATAAATCAACAAAGCCTTGTAACGGGTCATATTCTTTAAATTTTATAACCCCTGTTTCGTGGTTGCCATAACCGATAACATCAATTAAATGTCCGTAAGGCTTCCACCATTCAACCGCTGTATCAACTACGCTTTGTAAATATTTACCGTTGTTGTGTTCGGGTCTAATGTCGTCTTTACTGCCTCTAAAATCTCCCCTGCCCTGCATAAGGCAAAAGAAATCCCCGTTAATGTGTATTCGGATGTTATTTTCTTTGCAGTATTCGAGATGGTTTTTAAGTATTTTCCAATCACATTTAGGGTTATCCCAATGGATATCAGAAAGCATTGCAATTTTTACTACTCTGTTTTCTTCGCCTGCATCGAATCTAAATACCCTTTCATGTACGTTTGGGGCGTGTTCAATAATGTCTGTTGTCATAATAAGTATTTAAGGTTATTTTGTACTCTCTAACGAAGGGAAAAAAGACCTATCTATTTTTCTAATTAATCGGTCTAATATTGCTATTTTCTTTGTGGCTTCTTTTTTTTCTTCTTTGGTGCTGTCAATTCCTAAATTAGTACAAATTTTAGCCTGCCATCTCAATAGTCTATCTATTTGATGTTGTGCTAATGGGTCTGTTTTATATTTCATAAATTCAACCTGCAATCTATTAAATTTGTTTTTATAATTAATTTTAATTCCGTTAATTGCGTAACGTAGTTTGCGGATTATTCAGCAACATCTAAAATATTTTCCAACATTTTTAAGAAGTCATCAAAAGTTATTAATCCTGTAAACAAAGAATAGGTAATAAAAGCAATTCCAACGGCTGCACCAATGAATGAAAGCAATCTTAACCAATCAATTTGACCTTCTCCGCCTTGCTCGCTATTAACATTGTTTAATAGTTCGGTTTTAATACCTTCAAATGCTCCACCTACTGCACCGCCTATTGGCCCTGTAACACCTTTTAAAGCACCTAAACCGATTGATTTAATCGCCTGCCCTGCTTTGCTGTTAAAAAACTTTTTAATTTTACTCATGGGTTTACTATTTTAATTGTTGATTCGTTTGTTGTTCTAAAATCGAAATGAGTCCAACTCGGCGTGAAACTCTTATGCTCAATGGTTGTAATTCCAAAAGCCTTATAATTATCTAAAATATAATCATAAACTTGGTCGGGTGTCATTCCTTTTACATTAATATCAAAAGCGTTACCAACTCTATGCTGGCTAAATTTACCCCCTACGGTGCTATAAATTGAACGATAACCCCTATTTGATAGATTACCACCCCAAAAATAATTATTAACCGTTATAGGCTTATCTAATGCAATACGCAAAGCAATTAAACCACCAACGGCCTTTTGGTTTAGCATCCAAATTGAATTCTCACCTAACTTTTCCCACGTTGGCTTATCAACTAATTCATGTAATTCAAAAAAGTCCATTAATTATTGAGTTGTGAAATGTTTATATTTCTTTGATCTTCTAAAACGTAGTGTTCGTATAGTGCTTTAGTGCCTACATACAATTGGGTTAAATCTAATTGAACAACCTTGTCATCAATATACAATTCAACATAAGATAAATTTGAAAGATGGTCATTGCTTAAAATAATTTCTTTATCAAAATTACCTTGCTCGTTATACTCGTCTGATTCGCCTATTATCTTAATTTCCATGCACCAAATATAATTATTTTAATTAAGGCTTGTTTCCGTTTAATATCAAGCGCACAATTTCATCTAACTTAACATTCAAATTAGCTAATTGTGCTTTAATTTCGCTTTGAGTTTCTTTGTGATTAATGATTTCAGATTTTAGCAATTCAATTGCCGTATCTCTCAAACCATCTAGCTCTTTGTTTTTTTCAATTGAGTTAGTATTTCTGTTAATTATGGTTTTTAAATCCTCAATTTCTTTATCGGTTTTATTTCCTAAGTATTTAGCCATTAAAAAGCCAAATAAACTACCACCACCTGCACCGCCTCCCGTATTAATTAAAGTATCTACTAACTCTTGAGCCATTATTCTAAATCTGTTTGTTTTCTATTTTCACTTAGCCAAACATTTATAGCCTCTGCATTTTCAAATGAAATACCAACTTCGCTAACACCCGTTTGACCTTCATAGCCGTACACAATAGAGTTATTATTTAGCTCAATTTCTCGACTATGTGTCCAAACATTATCATTTGGTGTTTCTTCTATTTTATAAATAATTCCGTATTTCATATTTTTATCTAGTTATCCAACAAGCTGCTGTATCAAAATTTAATAAATTCCCATCAATAAGGTCTGAGCCTTCATCAACTAATGTGCTATCGCCAGAAGTTCCATTACATCTATAATATCTATTTGGTGTACCTAAGCCCATATCTGTAGCAAAATTACCATTACCTGAATTATAACCTAAACCTGCTGAAGTTGCATCACCTAAAACATTTTGCCAAATTGCAATTTCTTGCATATCACCCATGAAATAATTTGAACCAAGGAACCCAAATTTAGCAATTTCTCTATCGCTCATATTGGTAATTGTCGCACTGTAAACAGAAACCCCATTAACATAAAACGTGAACGATGTTCCATTTCTAACCATTTGAAAATGATGCCAATCTGTAGGAGTTGGAGCAGTGTAAATTGAATTTAAAGGGCTTCCCCCATCAAAATAACCAATTTCACCATAGGTAGCCCCTGTCCTTCCATCCCATCTTAACCCCTCTCTGTTTGTTCCTGATGGATGTGAAGTTGAAAAAAAGTATCCTAAACCCGTTGTTCCATATAACCTTGACCACCACGACATCGTCTGTTGTGTTACATTGGGAACGCTAGTTATCAATGAAACATAATCATTAATCCCATCAAATCGCAAAGCGTTGCCGAATGAGAATGGAGGTGTGCCTCCACCACTTTGATAAGTCGCTATTCGATAAGGTGATATTGCGCTTGGTGAAATTATCATGCTGAATAAGCTATAACACTACCACTTGTTAGTGTTAGGTTTTTAATAGTTTCTTCAAAAGGTACGGTAATTAATGCCCCTTGTTTTAAAGTTTTGCCACTTAAGCCAATAGTTGTTAAATAGTTGGTTGCCGTAGAATCACCTGCACCACCTGCAAGGGTAGCCACTACCGTATCTTCTTGTGCTATAAAAGAATAATAGGCTTTGCCCGTTCTTGCTGATGTATCGCCTATGTATTCGCATCCTTGAAATGCTTCTAATCGTCTGCTCATTTTTTATCTTTTTTTAAAATGTATTTTAATAGCTTCTGCATATTGGCCTTTGAGGGGCTTCTATCCTTACTTGCTGTATCTGTAACCTGTTCTTTTTTCATACGTTGTTTTTCCTACATAATCTAAACCAATTCCATGAAAAGAATTTGATTTTATTGGCCTTAAATCTTCATCGCTGTTAGTTGAAAATTCAGGAAATAAAGTTGAATTGCTGCACAAGTAATCTGTTAATCTTAATGCAAAATGTTCGCCTCTATCCCTTTGTTTTTGTTGATAATAATTCAACTCTGCTATGCTCGCTGTTGTGCTGTTTTCTGCATTGCTTCGATATACTCCACCCCTTGCAACTTGTACACCTACATCGGGTATTAATTCGCTAAATGTGTACCATGCCAAAGCAGGTGCAATCCAAGTATCGGTTAAAGTTTTATAGTTACCGCTTAAACCTGCACCCGCAATATCATTTGATATTTTATTATACAAATCACTTCCTAAAATTGGCTCAATAAACATTCTTTGAGTTGCTAAAATTATTGTTCTAATCTTAGCATCATCAACATTGTTTCCCAATGGTGTAACCTCTTTTAAATACCCTAATGATATAAATAAACTATTTGCTACGCTCATCTTTGTACGGGTTTATTTTGTGTTGTCGCTCTTTTATCGCTTAATCTATTAGCCACATAAGGCACATTTCCAACGGGGCTTGCCTTGCTTTCATCATAGCTTTTAAAGAATAGTTTTCTTTTCCATACATGCCTGCAATTATAGCTACCCTTGTACCAAAATAAATTATAACTACCAAAGTCAGGGTTACTTAAATTTTCTATTAATTCCCTTTTATAAACTCTATTCCCATTTTTAGCGTTATCCATTTGAGTAATACAAAATGGCCTTGATGTGTCGATAGTATCCGCTTCGCCTTTTTGTTTTAATTTCTTGGCTAAGTCGTATTGATAACGAACTAACCACATACCCGTTTTATCTTTATTTTCTACGTCGTATTTTGATGGATTGTTAGGTGTAACCCCCCAAGCACTTTGTAAATTGATTTGCGACATTTTAACGCTTAATTCGTCATCGCCATCGCAATCTTCTTCTGAAACACAAACAAAGCCATCATTTAATAATTCCTGCTCGCTTTCGCCTAAATTATCTAACTCCGCATTAATCCATTCAGCCTCATCTTCGCTCATTATTTTAAATGGGCTTTCCTCCGCTGACATTTTCAACTCTTGCGTAACTTGTGGTTGTGGCTCTTCTGTAATTGGTTTAAAAGGCTTGTAATATAATTTGCTACTTGCCTCCATGTATCTCAATATAGGGTCGTAGAAATCAATTATATCATTTTGAATTGGTTTAATAACGGTGTTTTGGAAAAGGTCATTTGCAACTCTAATTTCATCCGCATTATTTCCTAATCCTGTGGCCTGTCTTATACCCAAAAGCATTGGGCTTGTTATCTTATGGGCAACTAAAATATTATCTCTAATTTGCGTTGCCATTTGTTCATATTGTTTATCCGCTTCGGGTAATGGTGCGTTGTGTATTTCAGCTGCCATTTCCTTGCTTTCGTTATACAAGAAAACTAATTTTTCACCATGTGTACCTGTAAACTTTTGCTTAAAAAGCCTCTCAAGTTCCATTCTTTCCATTGGATCAGGAACTCCGTTATTGAATTGGATAATTGTTGCCCCACTAAAACCGCTTTTAATATTGCTTAAATGGTAATTAGCCAATTCAATATCCATTTCAACCCACTTTGTGCCACCTAACCAAGATGGAGTACCAAAGTAAAAGCTATCAGGTGCATAGTTTCGATAGTAATAAATAAAATTACCCGCTTTGGTTTCTTTAGGATTCCAT
>Ga0208767_1002813_pt1 | contig 12932 bp, 18 predicted proteins | sample VirMetDEL_Mar_21_FD_184514 | JGI IMG/M metagenome (GOLD analysis project Ga0208767, IMG submission 184514) | Aqueous microbial communities from the Delaware River and Bay under freshwater to marine salinity gradient to study organic matter... | ecosystem: Environmental > Aquatic > Marine >... | reverse complement strand
GCGGTCGCTTCGCTCCCGCTCCATCCATAGAGGTACCACACCCAAACCCAATATAGCTACGAACCACGGACCCACCCCACCTTTTTGTGTAAAAGGGGTCCCACTGCTTTTCTCTTTATACCTTGATTTAGAGAGATAACCTGTTTAAAATACTTTTCGAGACAAAAACAAAATTAAAAAAATTTTGCAAAAATTTTATATGAATTTAGAAAACATAGACATTAGTAAACTTCCCGCAGATGTCAGAAAAACTTTTAAACAACTTCAAGTCTTACACGCTGAAAAGAAAATACAAAGCAAGGCTAAAAATGATTTTATGTCTTTTGTTAAATGTGTATGGCCAGAGTTTATAGAAGGCGCTCATCATAGACATATAGCAAAGAAGTTTAATCAATTAGCAAACGGTGAGATAAATCGTTTGATCATTAACATGCCACCAAGACATACTAAATCTGAATTTGCATCTTTCTTGCTACCAGCGTGGATGGTGGGCCGTGAGCCAAAACTCAAGATCATTCAAGCAACGCACACAGGTGAACTAGCCATAAGATTTGGTCGTAAGGCTAAAACACTTATTGACTCAGATGATTATAAAAAAATTTTTAAAACAACTTTAAGAGAAGACTCACAAGCCGCAGGACGATGGGAAACGGCCCAAGGTGGTGAATACTTTGCTGCTGGTGTAGGTGGTGCTATTACAGGACGAGGCGCGGATCTATTGATCATTGACGATCCACATTCTGAGCAAGACGCCATGTCCGCAACTGCATTAGAATCAGCTTACGAGTGGTATACATCAGGACCACGTCAACGTTTGCAACCTGGTGCAAAGATCGTTTTAGTTATGACGAGGTGGAGTAAAAAAGATTTAACAGGAGTTTTATTATCTAATCAAAAAGAAGCAAAGTCTGACCAATGGCAAGTGGTTGAATTTCCAGCAATCATGGACCACGGATCACCGGTTTGGCCAGAGTATTGGAAGTTAGATGAGTTGGAAAAAGTAAAGGCAACTTTACCTGTTGCTAAATGGAATGCACAGTGGATGCAGAAACCAACTAGTGAAGAAGGGGCTTTACTTAAACGTGAGTGGTGGAGAATTTGGAAACACGATTACATTCCACAATTACATCATGTTATACAATCTTATGATACAGCGTTTATGAAAAAAGAAACAGCTGACTATTCTGCCATTACCACATGGGGTATTTTTTACCCGGACCAAGATTCAGGAGCTAATATTATGTTACTTGATGCAATTAAAGGACGGTATGAGTTTCCAGAGTTAAGACGTTTAGCACTAGAGCAATATAAATATTGGCAACCCGAGACAGTGATTATCGAGTCAAAAGCATCTGGACTTCCATTAACTTATGAGTTAAGACAGATGGATATACCTGTTGTGAATTTCACTCCAAGTAAAGGGAATGATAAACATGTACGGGTCAACTCGGTAGCACCGCTGTTTGAATCGGGTATGGTATGGGCACCAGACCAACGGTTTGCAGAAGAAGTAATTGAAGAGTGCGCTGCATTTCCATATGGAGATCATGATGACTTGGTTGATTCTACAACCCAAGCTATTATGAGATTTAGACAAGGGGGACTACTCCAACACCCTGAAGATTACGTTGAAGAAAAAAGATCGCCCAGGAAAAGGAAGTATTATTAATGACACTTATCACAAGAGGTATGGGAGCTATTCTCAAAGGCAAAAAAGCTAAAAAAGCTACAGGTCAAAAGCGTATTGATGAAATCAATAAGAAAATTTTTAAATCAACTAAAAAACAAGACGTTACTGAAAAGTACATAGATGAAGTTAAAAGCATTTATGATAAAACTAAATAATGAAAATATTTGAACTCATAAGATTATTCAAAGTAAAGAATGGTAGATCTCCTACACCAGGAGAATTAGATCAGTTAAAAGTATTATCTCAACAACAAGAGATGAACAAGAACGTTATTCAATTTCCAAAAAAAGATAAACTTAAGGCTCAGATTGATGCTGAACCTAATATGTTACAAAGAGAACTTATGGAAGTATCTGATGATGTATCTCCAAGTTATGCATCGGGAGATACAAAATACAATGCACAGGTTTTAGCAGATGGTCTTGCAGAAAAAAGATACAACGTTGAGTTTGATGATTTAGATCAATACGAACAAATAGCTCTATACGATGAAGCTTATAAGTACCTTACTCAATCAAGAAAAAATTTTAAACAACCAGAGTTTCCACCTAAAGAAGTTATGGATAATTTAGACGCTGAAGGACTTGCAAACATCATGAGAAAAAAAGGTATAGATATGGAAGTAGGTACAGCTTCTAAGACTACAAAGAAAAAACCTAATATAGATCCTGAACTACAAGCAATGGATGATCAGAATGAAATGTTTAAAGATTTTTCAAAAAGAGTTAAAGACATGTCACCAGCCGATAGAGTTGCAGAAAGACTTAGAGATTTAAAAGGTGTAGAGCTTTCTGAACTTAGTGGGATAGATGCACAAAAGATTGCAAGCGAAGTTATAGGTAGAAAAGGTCCCTTTAAAACAATAAGTAGTAAAGGAGCAAAAGAAGTTTTAGGAGAACTTGAACCGATTATTAAAAGGGCAGACGCAGATGATTTAGGAACTAAATTAAAAAACTTTGACGGTGATCCTGATGCAATGGCACAAGGAGGAATCATCGGACTTAAAGAAGGCGGACCACCTAATCCAGGTCGAAGAAACTTTATGAAGATTATGGCAGGTTTAGCATCGTTACCTGTGGTAGGTAAATTATTTAAAGGCGCTAAAGTTGCAAAGACAGTTGTACCTCTTACAAACACATCAACAGTAATGCCTGCATGGTTTCCAAGTTTAATAGATAAAGCTATGGATAGAGGTATTAAAAACAAAATAGATGCAGATCTTATGGAGATTGAAGTACCTGAATTACCAGGTGTTAAAATTCAAAGACACGACGACGGTAGAGTATTTGTTGAAGGTCAAAATGAATATGGTAGACCTTATGCAATTGAATACGAACCCCCAGGATATACAATGGTAGATGAGGCAACAGGTAAAGCTGTTAAGACTAAAGGAGACTTTAGAGCACTAGATTCTGTTCCTGAAGCAGCTGGCCCTGAAGATGTCCCTGATTTTTTTCCAAGAGAATTAGATGAAGTTGATGATATTTTAGGTAGTGATGTAAGAGTTATGGAAGAGTTTGCAACAGGTTCAAAAATTAAAAATCCAAAAAGAGGTGAAAACGTTGTTGGCCAAGCTGAAGTTAGAGCAGAGAACGCAGCAGACGAAGCTGCAGAACGAGCAGCAATGGAAGCAGACGAAGGATTTGCCAAAGGTGGTTTAGCTTATTTACTTGGAGAAGAATAATGAAAGATCCATTAGCTTATATTAATGCTATAAAAGAAATTCTTAATGAGACAGATAATGTAGATGACATTGGTCCAGGGTCCACTAATCGTAGTAATATCCCAAGACTAAATGTAATGCCTGCAATAGATCCAAGAACATTACAAGAAGGAAAAATATCTACACCTAAACGTGGCTTGGTTGATGGACCAGGAAGTTATAGTAAACCTCAAAAAATTGGAGGAGAAGTTTTAAAAGCAAAAAATTTAGCACAACGGACAGAAATAGATGGTTGGCTTAATAATTGGTTAGATGATAATTTTAAAAATTACGGTGTTAGAAATAGAGAGAAATTTTTAAAAGATTTAAAAAGAGATTGGAAAAAAGCAAAAAAAACAGAGTTTAAAAATAATAGATTAGCACAATCTGGAGATCTACCTACTGTTACTCCTAAAACAACAACTGGTCGAGTTAAACCTGGAGACAGTAAAAAAGTTTTTAAAGAAAATAAAGTTTTTTATAAAAATTTTGGTGAACATTTAGTTGCAGGAAATGAAATAGAAAAAGATAGATTTTATAGAAGATTATTTTTTGCTGGTCAAATAGAAACAAATCCAAAACTAAAAAAAGATATAGATAATTATTTTAAAACAGTAACTTTAAATAAAGGAAGAAGATTTGGTTTTACAGACGCAGAATTAAAAAAAGCGTATGAAGTTATGACTTCTAATCCTGATGTTCCTTTTATATTAAGTGCAGATTCTGGAATAGACACTTCAATGAAACAAACTTTGTTTGGTAACAGATTTAAAAGTTATCAACCCTATCGTGAAAAAACTGCTCTAAATTCAATTAAATATATGCAAAATGTTAAAAAATTAGAAAAGATTACAGGTATTGCTATTAGAAAAGAAATATCTAAAGAACATAATGCTTTAAAAAAAATTTTAGATATCTCGACTCTTCCTGAAGAATTAAAATATAGTGTAGATCACTTATATGGAATTTCAGAAGCTGTTAGAAACCCTAAGAATAAAAAATTTGCTATTCAGGTTGCTAACAATTTAATAGGAGGAACTGTTTTTCAAAACACAAATGCTGGTTTTGGTGGTTATAGTGTTAAAAGAAAATCTTTAATTAATAATATTAATGAAGGCAAAAATGTTACAAAAAGTTTAGCTAGATTAAATGAATTAACAACTGAATTTTATCCTCAGTTTAAAAATTTAAAACAACCTTATAAAATTGTTGATGGAAAATTAACTTTTGCAAAAGGTTTTAAAGGAGAAACTCAATCTGAAAGATTTACTTCTTATTTTAAAGAAATAAACAAAACAAAACAAGGAAAACAACTTATTAGAAAAGAATATGGAAGTTTAAAAAATATACTTAAAGTAATTGGTTGTGGTACAGGCAAATCATCTGGCGGTCGTATTGGTTTTCAAAATGGTGCAACTTGTGAAAGAAAAGGTGTAGATAAAGTAAATAGAGGACTTAAAGAGGGTTCTGAAATGAAAAACTTTTCTAAGTTAGTAAACGCTACAGGAGCAAAAACTATTCAAGGAGTTTTAAAAACTTTAGGTAAAATAGGTATTGTTGGAGAAGCAGGATTAATTGGATTAGAATCTGCTATTAGAATGGGAATGGGAGATACTTTTTCAGAATCAATAAAATACTCACTAGATTATTTAGTACCTGGAGATCAAACGTTATCAGCTGACATGGATAAAATATCAAGAGAACTTGATCCTGGACTTGCAAAACTTTATGGTAATGTTCAAAATTATTATAACAAACAACAAAAATTAAAATCTTTTGAAAATCAAAAAGCAGAGTTAGAAAATCTAAAAGGAAGTGAATTTGATTATCTTCCAGATTCTTCAGAATTTGATAGTGCTATAGAAACAGCAAAAAAAGATCTTGATTCTTCTACTGTTACACTAGAAGAGGAATTATTTTCAGAAAGAGCTTTAGATGTAGCTAGTGATAAATCAAAATCTAAAAGTTTATTTTCAAATCAAAGATTAAAAGCAAGACAAATGGGCGGAGTGGGAGAAGATGTATCTGGATTAAACTTTGACCTTAGAGGTATTGAAGACAAACCTGAAAGAGAAATTTATAATAGTATTAAAGACATGCCACGTATGACAGAAAAAGAAATGTATGACACTATTATTAAATTATATAATGCAGGAGAATTTGGTACACCTGGTAGTAAAGAGGCAGATGCAAGAGCTCAAGACGAATATGATCGAGGATTTAAATATCTTCCTGAAGCATCTTTAGCAGAAAATGCACAAGTATATGGTTTAGAACAAATATATGGTTTTAATCCTCTTATAGGTAGCAGAAAAGTAAATGAACCAATGCCTTACAAAAGACAAAGTTCATATATACCAAGTCCTCAACAAGAAATGGATATGAAAAAATTTATTGAAGAGCAAGCTAGATTAGGAGCTGCAGGTGGAGGACTAGCTAAACTAGCAGGCGAAAGATTTGGTAAACCCCCAGAAGCAGGACCCACACCACAGGGCTTGGCTTCTATATTAAAACGTGATAGATAACACTAGGAGATTACATGGCAGACATAGATAAATCACTTCCGAATCAAATTCGTACGGAATTAGAAATTCCTGGTAAACAGGAAGAAGTAGAATTACAAGAAGAAGTAAAAGAAAAAGGTCCGATAGAAGTTACACCAGAAGAAGATGGTGGAGCTACAGTTAATTTTGAACCAGGTGCAATAAATATACCAGGAACAGAATCTCACTTTGATAACCTTGCAGATATTTTACCTGATGACGTTTTAGATCCATTAGGAAGCACATTAAAAAATAATTACACAGATTATAAAATGTCTAGAAAAGATTGGGAACAATCTTATGTAGAAGGATTAGATTTATTAGGTTTTAAATACAACAGTAGAACAGAACCTTTTCAAGGTGCAAGTGGTGCAACGCATCCTGTACTAGCTGAAGCTGTTACACAGTTTCAAGCAATGGCCTATAAAGAATTATTACCAAGTGATGGCCCTGTTAGAACTCAAATTTTAGGTGCCGTAAACCCACAAAAAGAACAACAAGCACAGCGTGTTAAAGATTTTATGAATTATCAAATTATGGATAAGATGCAAGAATATGAACCTGAGTTTGACCAAATGTTATTTCATTTACCTCTTGCTGGTTCTGCATTTAAAAAAATTTACTACGACGATTTACTAGGACGAGCTGTTTCAAAGTTTGTCCCTGCAGATGATTTAATTGTTCCGTATACGGCTACCTCATTAGACGATGCGGAATCAATTATTCATACAATAAAAATATCTGAAAACGATTTAAGGAAACAACAAGTAGCAGGTTTTTATTCTGATATAGAGTTAAGCTCACCAGCTATTATAGAAGATAAAGTTGCAGAGAAGGAAAGAGAATTAGAAGGAACTAAAAAAACAGGGAAAATTGATGATGTTTATAATTTATTAGAGTGCCATGTTAATTTAGATTTAGAAGGTTTTGAAGATATTGGACCAGACGGGGAACCAACTGGAATTAAATTACCTTACATTGTAACAATAGAAGAAGGTAGCACAAAAGTTCTTTCAATTAGAAGAAACTATGCAGCTGAAGATCCAAAGAAAAATAAAATTCAATACTTTGTTCATTTTAAATTCTTACCAGGATTAGGATTTTATGGTTTTGGATTAATACACATGATTGGTGGATTATCTAGAACAGCAACATCAGCATTAAGACAATTATTAGATGCAGGAACATTATCTAATTTACCTGCAGGATTTAAACAAAGAGGTGTAAGAGTTAGAGATGAAGCATCTCCAATTCAACCCGGTGAATTTAAAGATGTAGATGCACCAGGTGGATCATTAAGAGATGCTTTCTATCCTTTACCTTACAAAGAACCATCACAAACATTATTACAACTTATGGGTATTGTAGTTCAAGCAGGTCAAAGATTTGCTTCAATTTCTGAAATGCAAGTTGGAGAAGGAAATTCAAATGCAGCCGTAGGTACAACAGTTGCTCTTCTTGAAAGAGGATCTAAAGTGATGTCTGCAATTCATAAAAGATTATATACAGGTTTGAAAAAAGAATTTAGAATTCTTGCTAGAATTATTTCTAGTTATTTACCTCCTGTTTACCCTTATGATGTTGTAGGTGGACAAAGACAAATTAAACAAGCTGATTTTGATGACAGAGTGGATATTGTACCAGTTGCAGATCCAAACATATTTTCAATGTCACAAAGAATAACATTAGCTCAAACCGAATTACAATTAGCTACATCTAATCCACAAATTCATAATTTATATGCAGTGTATAGAGACATGTATACAGCTATAGGTGTTAAGAATGTAGATCAAATTTTACCACCTCCACCACCACCAATGCCTAAAGATCCAAGTTTAGAACACATTGATGCGTTAGGAGGAAAACCTTTTCAAGCTTTCCCAGCTCAAGATCATAGATCACACATTACGGCTCACTTAAATTTTATGTCAACTAACATGGTTAGAAATAATCCTGCTATTATGGCATCAGTTCAAAAAAATATTTTAGAACACATTAGTTTAATGGCTCAAGAACAAGTACAATTAGAGTTTAGAGAAGAAATTCAACAAATGACAATGATGCAACAGATGGCACAACAAAATCCACAAGTTGCTCAACAGATGCAACAGGTCTCTCAAAAGATAGAATCAAGAAAAGCAACTTTAATTGCTGAAATGACTGAAGAATTTATGCAAGAAGAAAAGAAAATTACCTCTCAATTTGATTCTGATCCTCTTTTAAAACTAAAAGCTAGAGAAGTTGACCTTAGAGCAATGGAAAACGAGCGTAAGAGAGAAGCAGATGAGTCAAAAGCGCAAATAGATAGAGCAAAACTAGTACAAGCTAGAGAAATTAATGACGAAAAGCTTGAACAAAACGAAGATTTAGCAAATTTAAGAGCAGATACATCTTTAACTAAACAACAGATGTCAAATAGCTTTAAAAACAGTCAAAAATAATATAATAATAAACAAAAAGGTAAAAAATTATGATGAACTATAAAAAATCTAAAAAAATAGCAGTGCCTTCTCAAAATGTTGAAGTAGATCCTAGATCTAAATCAACTGCTGATGGTGCTTTTAACGGAATTCCTACAGGTGATAAGGAAAAAGTTAGAGGAACTAGAAGAATGTTAGCTGAAAAGAAAAAAATAGCTACTTGGTACTAACTTATGTGGTTTTCAGCAATTAAATTAGCTGTTTCTGCTGGTAGTAAAATTTATGCTAACCGTCAGAAGACGAAGATGGCAATGTCTGATGCACAATTAATGCATGCAGAAAAAATGGCTCGTGGTGAGGAATCTTACCAAGGTAAATTGTTAGAAGCTAGGCAATCCGACTGGAAAGACGAGGCGGTTCTCATAATCCTCTCAACACCAATCGCAATTTTGGCCTGGGCAGTGATATCGGACGATCCTACTGCGATGGACAAGGTAAAATTGTTTTTTGAGATGTTCTCAGAACTTCCGAAATGGTTTACAAATTTATGGATACTTGTAGTTGCGAGTATTTATGGTATAAAAGGAACACAAATATTTAAAGGAGCAAAAAATGGTAAATAAATACGTAGGAGCTGCAAAAAATCTGGTAAATAAATTAACACCAAGATCTAAAAAAGTTGCTCCAACAATTACACAACCTAAACAACTTAAAACTACAATGAAAAAAATTAAGTCCAAATATAATCAATTTGGAGGTGAAAAAGCTAAAACTGCAGCAGATAGAGCTAACATTGTTAGAAGAAGAGAATCTATTAAAAGAATGGACAAGGTAGATAAACTTCAAGAAAAAAGAAAAGAAGGTATTAAAGCTTCTAAAGAAGTTAAAAAAATGAAAGATACTGGAAAAGCACACACTATATACGGAAGAACATTTCACAAAAGCGTAAATGAGAAAAAATAATGCCAAATAGATTATATAGCAAAATAGCAAATAGTAGAATGCCTTTTAAAACAGGGGGACCTACGGGTAAAAAATTTCCTGATTTATCTGGTGATGGTAAAATTACTAAAAAAGATATTTTAATGGCAAGAGGTGTAATTAAAAGTGTTAAACCAACTCTTGGATTAAAAAAGAAAAAAGAATTTTTAAAAAAAGTAAAAAATAAAAAGAAAGGACAAAAATAATGTTTTTTAAAAAAAAAGTTAAAAAAACAAAACAGCCTAAAAATAAATCTATTAAAGAAAAGATTATGCCAAAGAAAAAAATGGATAGATTAAAACAATTAAGAGAGCAATTAAAGTAATGTTAAATTGGATTAAAAAATTATTAAATTTTAATAAAAAACTTCCTATAAGTTGTATTGTTAAAAAAGTAATTAAATCTGGACATTGTAATAATCATTCTAAATATAAACATAGATGTCCTGATTGTGTAGGAGTAGTTAATGGCTAAACTTTGTGCAAAAGGAAAAGCAGCAGCTAAAAGAAAATTTAAAGTATATCCAAGCGCATATGCAAACATGTATGCATCAGGTGTATGCTCTGGTAAAATAACGCCCGGTGGTAAAAAAGGTAAAACTAAAAAAGGTAACGGAAGAGCTTACGGAAAGAATTCGTAATGGGACTAAGGAAATGGGTTCAAGAGAAATGGGTAGACATTGGAGCTCCGAAGAAGAACGGAAAATATCAACCTTGCGGAAGATCGAAGGGGAGCAAACGAAAGTATCCAAAATGCGTACCACTTGCCAAAGCCACACGAATGACAAGCTCGCAAAAGGCATCTGCTGTCAAACGAAAAAGAGCAGCCGGTAATCCAGGTGGTAAACCTACAAACGTTAGAACATTTGCAAAAAGAACTAGAAAAGCAAGCGGTGGAGCTGTAGCTAATAATATGATTAGACAAGCTCAAAAAAATTATAGAGGTAGTTATATTTCTGGAGATTTAGGTGGAGTAAAAGTTTCAAATCCAAGTTTAAAAAAATATTACAAAGGATTAATTTAATGAGAAAACAGGATAACATGCCTGCAAGAAATAAAAAAAACTTTAGACCTACAAAGTCTGGAGCAGGTATGACTCGAGCCGGTGTCGCTGCCTACAGAAGAGCAAATCCCGGTTCTAAACTAAAAACAGCCGTGACTGGTAAAGTGAAAAAAGGGTCAAAAGCTGCAAACCGACGTAAGTCGTACTGTGCAAGAAGTGCAGGGCAAATGAAGAAATTTCCTCAAGCTGCAAAAGATCCAAATTCTAGACTACGTCAGGCGCGAAGAAGATGGAAATGCTAAATGAATCTAGAGTCAGTAATAACTAAATTAATAAGAAGTATTAATAAACAATTAGAACAATTATCTTTATCTGTCACTTCAGGAAACATTGACAGTATGGAGAAATACAAGTATATAATAGGACAAATAACAGCTTTAGAAGCTGTTAAACAGGAAATCTCTATCCTGCTAAATGAGAAGGAGCAAAATAATGGAACAGTCATCGACATCAAAACCAAAGATACATCTACCAAATAAAGATTTAGTTGGTATAAAAAAATCAGAAGAGAAACAAGACAAAGAAGAAAAAGAAAAACTTCCAAACCCAACGGGTTGGAGGATGATAGTTTTACCTTTTAAAATGAAAGAGAAAACTAAAGGTGGAATTGTTTTAGCTGAAACAACATTAGAGAGACAACAAGTTGCATCTCAATGTGGTTTAGTTTTAAAAATGGGTCCAGATTGTTACAAGGATAAAGAGCGTTATGCTGAAGGTCCTTGGTGCAAGGTTGGAGATTGGGTAGTTTTTGCCCGATACGCAGGATCCAGAATGAAAATTGAGGGTGGAGAAATACGTCTGCTAAACGACGACGAAGTTTTAGCAACCATCAAGAATCCAGAGGATATCTTGCATGAATATTAATAACATAGGAGGAAACTATGCCAGACGTAGAAGAAAATAAAACAGTTGATATAGATACATCAGGCCCAGGAGCTGAGATCGATGTTGCTGAAGAAAAGAAAGACGAGTCGGTTGTAGAAACCGAATCGCCGAAACAAGAAACAGTAGAAACAGTAGAAACGAAACAGGAAGAAACAGATAAACCTAAAGCTGATAATGAGTTAGAAGATTACAGTAAAGGTGTTCAAAATAGAATTGCAAAACTCACTAGAAAAATGAGAGAAGCTGAAAGAAGAGAAAAAGCTGCTATTGATTATGCAAAATCTGTTGAACAAAGAAGAAAAGAATTAGAATCAAGATTTAAAAAAACTGATTCTGAATATGTTAAAAAATTTGAGACAAGTATCTCAACAGGTTTAGAAGCTGCACAAAAAGATTTGGCTTCTGCAATTGAATCTGGAGACGCAAATGCTCAAGTTGAAGCGAACAAAAGAATTGCAACTCTTGCTTTTGAGAATGCAAAACTGGAGCAAGCTAAAGAAGGTAGGGAAAATATTGTACAAGAGAAACCTGTACAACTTTCTGATGGTGGAAGTTTACCAACAGAAACACCTTCTCAATTACCTACATCTGATCCAAAAGCGGAATCTTGGGCAAATGAAAATCCATGGTTTGGTCAAGATAGAGCCATGACTTTTACTGCTTTTGAAATTCACAAGGATTTAGTTGAAAAAGAAGGTTATGACCCTCAAACAGAAGAATATTATGTTGAAGTTGATAAAAGAATGCGTGTTGACTTTCCTCATAAATTTGGTAATACTGAGAGACAAACCACGTCCAAACCGGTTCAGTCCGTTGCTTCTGCTAATAGAAGCGTAAAACCTGGACGCAAAACTGTGAAACTCACATCATCACAGGTAGCGATAGCTAAAAAATTAGGTGTGCCACTCGAAGAGTATGCAAAACAATTAAAAATCACGAAGGAGGTATAGCATATGACAAATGAAAACAAAAAACCAACTCGTGCGAATCAAACACGGTCAAATACTGAAAGACCAAAAGTGTGGGTTCCACCATCTTCTCTAGACGCACCCCCTGCACCTGATGGATTCAGGTATAGATGGATTAGAGCAGAGAGTATCGGTTTTCAAGATACTAAGAACATAACTGGACGTTTAAGAGAAGGTTATGAACTTGTAAGATCAGAAGAAATCGAAAACGCATCTGACTATCCAGTTGTCGACGACGGCAAATACAAGGGAGTTGTTGGGGTCGGTGGCCTTTTGCTTGCAAAGGTCCCTGAAGAAATCGCGAAGCAACGTCAAGAATACATGAGGCAAAGAGCTGAAGGTATGGACGAAGCGGTACAAAACGATTTAATGAAGGAGCAAGACAACAGGATGCCTATCAATGTTGATAGACAGTCCCGTGTAACCTTCGGTGGTACAAAGAAATAGCTTTTTAGTTATCTCTCGGGTTAATCCCTATCATCGATTTAACGTTAACCAATATGGAATAGGACAACACTATGGCAAACAAAAACACACAAGGTTTTGGTCTTGTACCGGGTGATAGATTAGGAAATACTCCTGCTATCTCTGGTCAGTCTAAATACTTTATCGATGCTGGCGTTGCTGGAGCAATCTACAACGGTAGTGCTGTTAAGTCCGCTGCAGGATACATTGTCAATG
>Ga0208767_1002812_pt1 | contig 12934 bp, 27 predicted proteins | sample VirMetDEL_Mar_21_FD_184514 | JGI IMG/M metagenome (GOLD analysis project Ga0208767, IMG submission 184514) | Aqueous microbial communities from the Delaware River and Bay under freshwater to marine salinity gradient to study organic matter... | ecosystem: Environmental > Aquatic > Marine >... | reverse complement strand
AAGCGTTTAGAAGTAGCTCGTCAGAAAATGGAGAAACAAAATGGGCAAAAAGCTGGGACTAGACGATAAATATAAAATATTACAAGGATATAAACCTGCACCAAGAATAAGAACTATTGATCCTGGTCTGGTTGGTGGAACTATGGGTGCTTTAGGACCAAAAGGTAGAATTAGTTCAGTTAAAAAAGATTTAGGCATTGGTACTGGAATTATGGGAAAAATTAAAAATATTATTACAAAAAAATCTTTTCAAGTACCTACTGCAGGAGCTGTTGGATACGAAATAGGAAAAGCTGAAAAAAAACCTGAAGGTAAAATGTACGGTGGTTCTGCTAAAAAATATAAAAAAGGCGGAATGTCTATGAAAGATAAAAAAATTAAAAAAGTAATGGGTGAATATAAAAAAGGCGAACTTAATATTGGTAAGTCTAAGAAAAAAGTAAAATCAAAAAAACAAGCCATTGCAATTGCATTAGCTTCAGCAAGAAAGAAGAAAGCATAATGGGAAAATAATTTCTGACAAAAGATCGGGGCTTCATCTGAAGCCCCACAAAATTTTATGGTACTATCATTAGCACAAATTGCAATAAGAAACGGAGCAAAACTTTTTCCAGGAGCTACGAAAGTTATTCAAAAAGCTGCGGGTAAAATGTTAGACCAACTTTCTGGAACTATGTCTTCAAGTTCAGCAGAAGAACTAGTTAAAAAAACAATTAGAAAACAATTTAAAGAGTTACAAATACCTAAAAAATCTTTAGGTGGTTTAACTACAACTGTTCCTCCTAAAAAAGGACCTAACTCACAAGTACCTCCTGTTAAATTAAAAGGTGGTGGATGTGCAATTAGAGGCACTAAGTTTAAAGGAGTGTTTTAATGATTCCTTGGGGACTATTTGGTCAAGGCTTAAAAGCTGGACTAGAAATATACAAAAATAAAAAAGCAGCTGACGTTGCAATGTCAGAAGCTAAACTTCTTCACATTGAAAAAATGAAGAGAGGTGAAATAGAGTTTTCTGGCAAAATTGCAGACAATCAAAAAAACGACTGGAAGGACGAATTTGTACTTTTAACAATTTCTTCGCCTTTGTTTTTGTTGGCATATTCTGTATTTGCAGAAGATGAAAAAATGCAAGAGAAGATTGATCTGTATTTTCAAAAATTACAAGAGATGCCCTGGTGGATAGTTGGTCTCTGGGTTTCAGTAGTGGCTGCAATTTACGGACTTAAGGCTACAGACGTAATAAATATGAATAAAGGCAAATAATCATTTGCTTTCCTCCTATAAATAATATATTAAACCTTTATGATTAAAGGCGACAGTATTGAATACGATCTATTAGCTAAATGGGCTGATTTTGATTGTAATGGATATTACTCTTGTGAGATTGGAGTGCGTGATGGTATGGGCTCTAAAACTATAATGGATAATATTAAAAATAATTATATGCATATTGGTGTCGATCCATATGCTAATCTAAGATATCAGCATTATGATAATAGTCACTCTTACACAGCTGACTATACAGATGAAATGAGAGATACAATGTTAAACGATTTAAAAGAATATCGTAACAATGGTAAATTTCATTTAGCTAATATGCCTGATACAAGTTTTATGACTTCGGCTATGTATTATGACAAGGTATTTGCATTTGTTCATTTCGATGGCCCACATATGACTAAAGATGTAATTACAGAAGCGGTGTGGTTTGCAAATAAATCTGCACCTCATACAAGATTTGTATTTGACGATTATCATCATTATAAAATGGATCAAATAGCTTTAGTGTTAAGAAATTGGAAGTTTAAAACTATCGAAGCTGGTAGAAATAAAATTATGTTAGAGAAGAAATAATGGATATTGATCATCAAACAGTTAGGCGAGTGGCCATTAAACGTATAGATTCGTTAAAAGAAACATTAGTGTACTCCGTTGACAAAGTGGAACAACTTCACTATATTAGAGGACAGGTCAAGGGCATAGAGTCCTTGCTACAGGATCTAAAAGACCTGCAAGATAAACAGGAGCAACTAAATGACAAAGAACTTAGAGACTTCGACAGAAGTACCTAAAAGAACCGAAGCATTACTCAATGCTTACAAATCCAAAGAAGAACTAGAAACTGTATTAGACTCGAAAGCTATCGAACAAGATTCAAATCTATTAGATAGACTTCCTACTCCTACAGGATACCGTATTTTAGTGTTACCGTACGCGGGACCTAAAAAAACAAAAGGTGGTTTATATCTTTCGGATAAAACCCAAGCAACAATACAGATGACAACCGTATGTGCATACGTATTGAAGGTTGGTGATCTTGCTTACAAAGACAAAGAAAAATTTCCTAATGGGCCTTGGTGTGAAAAAGGTGATTGGGTAATTTTTGGTCGTTACGCTGGAGCAAGATTTAAAATAGAAGGCGGAGAAGTTCGTATTCTTAACGATGACGAGATAATCGCTAGAATTAAAAACCCAGAGGATATCTTGCACGCATATTAAACACATACGCAAAAAACAGGAGCTAAAATGGACATACAAGAAAATAAAAAGTCACCTGAAGTAGAATTAGATACAGATGGTGTACAAGAACAATCAGTAGAAGTTGAAGAACAAAAAGTTCAGTCTACTGAACCTGAACTACCAAAAGAAGAAGTTGATCTAGGTTACACAGAACCTAAACCAGCAGGTATTGAAGGAATACAAGTTGAACAGATAGAAGAAAAACAAGAAGCTAAAAAAACTGCTGTAGAATCAGAAGATGATTTAGCTGGTTATTCTGACTCTGTTAAAAAAAGAATTGATAAACTAACTAGAAGATATCGAGAAGCAGAAAGAAGAGAAAAAGCTGCTTTAGATTTTGCTAAAGGATTGCAAAAGAAAGTTGATGACATCAACTCAAGATTTAGCAAAACTAGTAAAAGTTATGTTGAGCAATATTCAGCTAGAGTTACTGCGGAACAAGAAAAAGCAAAAAGCGCTTTAAGAGATGCTATTGCTGAACAAGATGCAGATAAAATAGCAGAAGCTAATTCAAGAATAGCTCAATTAGCTGTTGAAGCTGAAAAAGCAAAAATGTCAGCTGCTGAATTAGAAGAAAGAGAAGTTTCTTTAAAACAGCAGAAACCTCAACAAACTCAAGCACCTCAAAACCCTACTTACCCTGAACCATCTTTAAAAGCTAGAAGTTGGGCTGAAAAGAACGAATGGTTTGGTAGTGATAAAATTATGACTAGTGCTGCATTTCAAACGCACCAAGATCTAATAGACCAGGGGTTTGACGCAGAGAGTGATGAGTATTATAATGAAATTGATAAAGTTATGAGGGATAATTTTCCTCATAAATTTAGTCAAAAACAGGAGCAAAAGAAACCCGTCCAAACTGTTGCTTCTGCCCAAAGAAACCAAAACGGACGCAAAAGTGTGAAACTCACCAAGTCACAAATAGTTATCGCTAAAAAACTAGGGGTGCCACTAGAGGAGTACGCAAAATACGTGAAGGAGAATACAAATGGATAATAAAATAAGAACCTCACGCGAGTCAGACACTAGAAAAACGGAAACTAGAAAAAGTGTTTGGACTCCACCATCCAGTTTGGATGCACCACCTGCACCACAAGGGTTCGCTCATAGATGGGTAAGAACATCAGTGGCTGGGTTTGAGGATACAGCTAATGTAACTAAAAAACTTAGAGAAGGTTGGGAATTTGTTAGAGCAGAGGAAATTAAAAACTCTCCTGAAATCAGCAAATATCCAATTATCAAACAGGGACAATATGAAGGATGCATCGGGATTGGGGGCCTTGTGTTGGCAAGGATACCTGAAGAGATATTGAAGTCACGTGCTGAGTATTTTGAAAGAATTACTCAAGATCAAATGGACGCGGTTGACAACGATCTAATGAAGGAACAACGACCTGAAATGCCGATCAATATTGATAGGCAAAGTAGAGTTACCTTTGGTGGTAGACGTAAAAACTAATTATTTAGTGATACCTATACCCACATTAAGTAGCTCTTAATTGTAAACTAAACGGAGTAAAAAACATATGGCAAACGTAAGTGAAAAGTTCGGTCTAAGACCGTACAGAAAACTAGACGGTACACCATTAGCAGGCGCTCAAAACAGATATACAGTTAAGGCAAATTATAATACTGCAATTTACCAAGGAGATTTGGTTATTCCAACTTCAACTGGTAACATTGAGAGATTTGTTTATAACACAACGTATGCTGTAGTGGGTGTATTTAATGGATGTTACTACACTGACCCTACGACTCAAAAGCCTACTTGGAAAAACTACTACCCTGGTTCAGTTAACGCAAGCGACATTACTGCTTTCGTTGTTGACGATCCAGATGCGGTTTTTTTAATGGATGCTGATGATACGTTCACAAGAGCGGGTCTATTCGCAAACTACAGTGTTACAAATACAACTGGCGTTACGCAAACTGGTATATCAAAAGTACAATTAGATGTAAGTACAGCAGGTACTGCTTCTACATTTGTAGTTCAGGCAATTGACATTTCTCAAGACCCTGACAACTCAGACGTATCAGCTGCAAACGGCAACGTATTGGTAAGAATAAATAATCACTTCTATAGAAGTGGCACAGGCAAATAATAAAGGAGAATAACAATGGCGATATCACGATCACAACTAGTTAAAGAACTAGAGCCAGGTTTGAATGCTTTATTCGGCCTGGAATATAACAGATATGAAAATCAGCACGCTGAAATTTTTATGTCTGAAACATCTGACAGAGCTTTTGAAGAAGAAGTAATGTTAAGCGGTTTCGCTTCAGCACCAACTAAACAAGAGGGTGCGGGAGTAGTGTTCGATCAAGCAGGTGAAACTTTCACAGCTAGATACACACACGAAACTATTGCTTTAGCATTTGCTATTACTGAAGAAGCAATCGAAGATAACCTGTATGACAGATTAGCTGCAAGATACACAAGAGCTCTTGCAAGATCTATGTCAAACACTAAACAAGTCAAAGCTGCATCTGTATTGAACAATGCGCAGAAATCTTCTGGTTACAACGGAGGTGACGGAGTTTCATTAATTAATGCTTCTCACCCACTTGCAACTGGTGGTACTTTCTCAAACGTATTAGCTACAGCTGCTGACTTAAACGAAACATCATTAGAACAATCTTTGATTGACATTGCTAGTTTCGTTGATGAGAGAGGTTTAAAAATTGCTCTTTCTGGTAGAAAAATGATAATTCCAAAAGAATTACAATTTACTGCTGAAAGATTAATGAAGTCTCCTCAAAGAGTTGGTACTGCAGACAATGACATCAACGCAATAGTTAATATGGGAATGATTCCTGAAGGTTACAGAGTTAATAACTTTTTAACTGACACTGATTCATTCTTCATTATGACTGATGCTCCTAACGGTTTTAAACACTTCGTAAGAAGTCCAGTTAAAACTGCGATGGAAGGTGACTTTGATACAGGTAACGTTAGATTCAAAGCTAGAGAAAGATACAGCTTCGGTTGGTCTGATCCTAGATGTGTGTTTGGTAACGGTAATTTACCAACATAATACTAACTACAAGTATTAAAAACTTAAGGGCGGTCTTTATGGCCGCCCTTTTTTTATGTATAATCTAAATACCTAGAAAAACAATTTTGCAGACTGACTAGGCAGACGGTATAGAGACTGCAAGATATAACCGCTATACAGGAGATAAATATGGCAAATACAACTTTTTCAGGACCAGTCCGATCGGAAAATGGTTTTGAATCAATTACAAAAAATAGCACTACAGGTGCTATTACAACAAATGCATCATACGGTAAAACTATTACTGGTGGTGTTGAACAAATATCAGCTGCAGGTGCAGTAGATATCGTAAACCTTGTTTCTGAAGTTACTTCAGGTGCAGGTGCTTTAGCACTTACTTTAGCTGATGGTACAACTGTTGGTCAAATGAAAATCATTACTATGGTTGTTGACGGTGGTGGAACTGCGACTGTTACTCCAGATAATTTTGCTAACGGTACATCTATGGCTTTTGCTGATGTTAATGACACAGTATGTCTAGTTTGGGCTAACACAATTGGTTGGGTTATTGTTTCAAACAGTGGTGTAGTAGTATCATAATAATTAATAGTGGCTCCTTCGGGAGCCACATAAGAGGAGAATAAAATGGGTTATAAAGTTGACATACAAGCAACAAACGTAACTACAGAAACGAAAACTGTTCAATCAGGTAGAACTAGAGTGTACGGTGTACATTATTCTGGACCAAATGTTGCAGGAACTATTACATTAAAAGATGGTGGTTCTGGCGGAACTTCAAAAGTTATTTTGAATAAAGCTGCTGCAGCTGAATCAAGAACAGTTAACTTTCCTGCTCCTATATTGTTTAAGACAGATGTATACTCTGCTTTTACAACTGAGCAAGTTACAGCAATTACAGTATTCCACAGTGGTGGGAATAACACGTAAGGATTAACATCGTGGATATTAAATATTACGAAGATATTTTATCTATGAGTAAAGGTGGTATGCCACCAAGAAATAAAAAAAATTTTCGTTCTACTAAAAGTGGAGCGGGAATGACTCAGGCTGGGGTTAAGGCATACAGAAGAATGAACCCTGGTTCTAAGTTAAGCACTGCTGTTACAGAAAAGAATCCTGGAAAAAAAAGAGCAGCAAGACGTAAATCATTTTGTGCTAGAAGTGCTGGCCAAATGAAAATGTTTCCAAAAGCTGCAAGAGATCCTAATTCTAGACTAAGACAAGCAAGGAGAAGATGGAGATGCAGATAATGGATATTTGTGAATGTGGACATCCGTGCCACTGCAAAGGAAAAGGTCGATACATAAATTCAGCTACTTGTAATGGGTACGGTAGTTGTAAGTGTGTGTCTTGTAAACATCAACCAAACATAGGAGAGGAAATGAATTGGATTAAAAAACAATGGCAGAAGTTTATAGATTGGGTTTTTAAAGGTTTCTATAAATAATGTCCAAGATAACTGAAGACACCTCTGTAAAAACAGACATTAAAACTATTGGTTCACTAATAGCTGCAGCAGGTTTTGCTGTATATATGTATATTGGTTTAACTAATACACTTAATACATTAGAGACAAGACTTCAGTTAATGGAAGCAGATTTATTAAAGAAGGCAGATCAAGTACCTGTTGATAAAGAACAATTTTTTCTTTTAGAAGCTTTGGCAGAAGATACTGAAAAACAACAAAAGATATTAGAAGAAAACTTGCACGTTAAAGTTATGCTTATGCAAGCTGAAAAGGAAATTGAAAAGTTAAAAAAAGATGTTGAAAAGCTTAAAGACGCAACAAGAGATATTCAATTTAGCAATGGAAATGGAAACGGGCATTAATGCAGGTACCTTTCAAGAATATGATTACACTTGCGAAGATGCAGAATGCGAGTGGAAACAAGTAACTGAATATTGGAGGATGTAATGGCTGATAGAGATAAGATAAATCAATATAAAAGCATCAAGTATGCTCAAGAATCATTAGAGTCTAAAAAAGAAATGAAGTTTTTTCAAATGCTTCGTAAGGAAGTAGAGATAGGTGCTAATGGCACATCTAAATATATGATTAAAAATGGTCCAAATAAAGGAAAATTTGTATGATTGAAACTGTTATTATATTGTTATTTTTTATAAATGACAAATTATTAGAACATAGAATTCAAGACTCCATATCTGAATGTTTAAAACATAAAAGATTATTAACTCGTAATATGAGTATGCAAAATAAAAGCATTCAATGCATAGAAACGGAAGCAGAAATTGAAATCAATGTAGATGGGAGCAAGACCGTTAAAAGATTAATTACTCGTAATATGAGTATGCAAAATAAAAGCATTCAATGCATAGAAACGGAAGCAGAAATTGAAATCAATGTAGATGGGAGCAAGACCATTAAAAAATTAATAATGAAAAAATGAAATATTGGATTATTTTTTTAATGCTGACACTTGTTTGGCTTTGTCTAACTCAATGTACTAAACCTGGAGACAACTATAGACTGAAAGGTTTTTTTACTGTAAAAGTAAAAAATGAAAACTAATCTACTAGTACACAAACATTTAATCATACGCGCTGAATCAAAGCGTCCTCCAAAGGACGAAGAACATATTGTAGATTGGATGAGAGACTTTGTAGATAGTATAGGGATGAAAGTATTAATGGGTCCTTATGCAAAATATCTAGATGTACCTGGCAACAGAGGTTTAACAGTTGCAGCAATCATAGAAACTTCACACATTGTAATGCACACTTGGGATGAACCAGTTCCTGCATTAATTCAATTAGATGTTTATTCTTGTGGTGAATTTGATGAAAATGACATATGCAAAAAGATAGCAAAAGACTTTGAATTAACTAAAATTGAATACAAATATTTAAACCGTGAGACTGGACTTTCAGATATATCAGGCGGTATACTTAATTATAGAAAATGAAACTTACAGCTAATATAAGCTTGGACGAGCTTATTAAAAGTCAAGTTGCCGAAAGAAAAGGCATTAATAATAATCCATCACCAATGCAAATAGAAAATTTAAAAGCATTGGCAGTAAATATTTTACAACCGATCCGTAGTCATTTCGACAGGCCACTTATTATTTCTTCGGGATTTCGATGTGCAGAATTGTGCATTGAGATAGGATCAAAAATTACCAGCGAACATTGTGCAGATAATAAATCAGCAGCAGCTGACTTTGAGATTCCAGGAATAGATAATAAAGTATTAGCACAGTGGATAAGAGATAACCTCATTTGGAATCAATTAATTTTAGAGTTCTACAAAGAAGGAGAACCATCATCAGGGTGGGTCCATTGTAGCTATTCAACAGATTTAAATAAAAAAGAATCCTTGATTGCTTATCGAGAAGATAATAAAACACAATATAAACCGTGGAGATAATATGACAATAGGAAGATCACAAATGACAAAACAAGTTGAAGGACAACTTAGAGGCGCTAGAAAGAAAAAAGCACCTAAAGGTTATCATTATATGCCTAATGGTAAATTAATGAAAAATAGTGCACACAAGAAAAAGAAGTAATCCCATAGCAAAAAACCTAAAGTCTAGAAAGTTTAAGCCTAAAGTGGTACAATCAAAGAAGTTGTACAACCGCAAAAAGGAGAACATATCTCTCAAAGCGGCCGCTATAGATTATGAAAAACTGGATTAAAAGTTTAATTTGTAAAATTTTTAAAATAAAGCAATGTGCTTGTAAAGGAAGGAAAAACAATGGCTAAAAAAGGACCTTGTTGGGAAGGATACGAAATGGTCGGTATGAAAATGAAGAATGGCCGTAAAGTACCTAATTGCGTTCCCAAAACAAAAAAAATGAAATATGGTAAGATGGTTAAAGCTTACACGGGAACCGCAGTTAAACAACCAACTGAAACTAAAAAAGAATTTGCAATGAGACACGAACATCATACTGCTACTAAAGGTATGATGGATTATTATAAGGATATTATTTAATGGCTAGTTCAGGAACAAGTACATTTAATTTAAACATAGACGAAGTTATTGATGAAGCATATGAAAGATGTGGATTAACAACTAACTCTGGTTATGATTTAAAAAGAGCTCGAAGAAATTTAAATATACTTCTTTCTGAATGGAGTAATAGAGGACTTAATCTTTGGAAAGTTGAAAATAAAGAACAAGCATTAACAGCTGGAACAATATCTTACGCAACACCTTCTAATTGCAATGATGTTTTAGAGGCTTATATTTCTACTGGAGCAGGTAATAGTACAACAATAACAGATGTATCCTTAACTAAGATTGATAGATCATCTTATGCTGCATTGCCTAATAAAGGTTCTACAGGTCAACCATCTCAATATTATGTAGATAGACAAATCAATCCTCAAATTTATTTATATCAAGCACCTGATGCAGTTACTTACACTTATTTAAAATATTATTATATTGCTAGAATTGAAGATGCAGGTGCTTATACAAACACACCAGACGCACCTTATAGATTTTTACCTTGTATGGTGGCGGGTCTTTCGTATTATTTATCATTTTTCAAAGCAGCAGACAGAACTCAAATGTTAAAATTAGCTTACGAAGATGAAATGAAAAGAGCTTTAGATGAAGATGGATCAAGGACATCTTTATATATAACACCTCAAACTTATTATGGAGATGGAGTATAATGGCATACGCAAAAGGTAAAAGATCGTTATCAATATCTGACAGATCAGGACAAGCTTTTCCTTATCAAGAAATGGTGAGAGAATGGACAGGTGCATTAGTGCATATTTCTGAATATGAGCCTAAACATCCTCAAATAAGAAGAAAAAGAGTGGTAGCTGACGCTATAGCTTTACAAAATTCTAGGGCACAGGATTTTACATTTAATTCTGGAGGAGCTATATTTACAACAATAGATTTAACTCTTCCTGGTGAATTTGCTTTTGAATCTTCTGGAATGCAACCTGATGATGGAGCACTTCAAAACACAAGAAGAGAGGCAATAACTTTAATAGGAACAGTACAGGTGATAATCTCATAATGGCAATTACATATTCAAATTTTTTAACTCAAGTAAGAAATTATACAGAAGTAGATAGTTCTGTTTTATCTGATACAATTTTAGATCAATTTATTAGAAATATTGAATTAGATATTGCAGGTAAAGTAGACTATGATGATTTAAGAAAATATTCTACCTCAACATTTACAGCTAGTAATAGATACGTTTCATTGCCTGCTGATTGTTTAATAATGAGATCTGTTCAAGTAATAAACGGATCTACAAGAACCTTTTTAGAAAAAAGGGACACAAGTTTTATATCTGAATACAATAGTTCAGGGTCTACTGGAGAACCAAAGTATTGGGCTAACTGGGATGATTTTACTATTTTAGTTGCTCCTACACCAGATTCTGCTTACACAATTCAAATTAATTATATAATTGATCCACCTCATTTTAGTTCTGTTAATAATACTTTCCTCTCTACTTACCAAGAAGCTATGCTTTTATATGGTGTTTTAACAGAAGCTTTTTCTTATTTAAAAGGACCAGCAGATCTTTACACCTTAAACAAAACTAAGTATGATGAAGAAATACAATCTTTTGCTGTACAACAAATGGGCAGAAGACGTAGAGCTGAATTTGATAGTGGAGTACCTAGAATAAAGGTAGATTCACCATCACCATAACAATATTAAGGAGACAACAAAATGGCTATAACAACAAACGCAATTGCAAATTCTTTTAAAAAAGAATTATTAGAAGGTAAGCACGATTTTACTGCTTCAACAGGAAGCAAATTTAAATTGGCAATGTACACTTCTTCTGCAACTTTAGGAAAATCTACAACTTCGTATACAACAGGAAATGAAACATCTTCACCAGCAGGTTACAGTGCTGGAGGAAAAGGATTAGTAAACGGTGGAACTTCTGTTGCATCAAACGTAGCAATCGTAGATTTTGCAAATTTATCTTTTACTAACGTAACTTTAACTGCTAGAGGTGCGTTGATTTATAATACGTCAAACTCTAACTCAGCTGTTGCTGTACTAGACTTTGGTGGAGATAAAACGGCTACAAGCGGAACATTTACAATTCAATTCCCAGCTTTCACAACCTCTGCAGCTATTCTAAGAATAAGCTAAGAGGTGTTTAATGGCAGCATCATCCTGGGGTTCAAATAATTGGGGCGAACAAGCCTGGGGTGATAATGCTATAGTAGTAGGCTTCGAGACTTGGGGCAATTCTGCTTGGGGTGAAGGTAATTGGGGTGAAGGTGCAAATACACCAACACTATCTTCAAACGTAGGATCAGTTAACATATCAATTGGTGTTGCAGCAAATGTAACAGGCCAATCATTAAATTCAGCAATAGGTTCGGTAACTACATCTGCAAATGCAGATATAAATGTTAACGGTAATGTATTAACATCTACTATTGGTCAAATAGATTTTGATGCAGACTCAATAGTTACCACAACTGGTATTGGATTAACTTCAACTATTGGTGCAGTAGACTTAGACGCAGATGGTAACATAACTATCAACGCTACTGAGAATGCATTAAATACTGGCATAGGCCAAGTTTCAGAAACAATAGAAGTAGGACCTGTAGTAACAACGGCTGGTTTATTAAGTACAGCAATTAATTCAGTTGCAGTTACAGCTGATGCTAATGTTACAGAAACAGGATTAAGCTTAACTTCAAATATTGGTGATGAAACAATTGATTTAAATACACCTGTTGATGTTACAGGTATTTTATTAACTTCTAATTTAGGTTCAATAAGTATAACAGGTGATGCTAATTTAACCTTAACTGGACAAGCACTTACTTCAGCAATAGGTACCGTTGATGCTGTAGCAATAGCAGAAGTTACTGGAATTGCTATGACTTCAGCAATTGGTTCAGTAACTACAGTAGCAAATGCTGATATAACAGTTATTGGTCAGTCGTTGACACTAAGTTTAGGTGCCGATAAAATACAATCGTGGCAGGAGATCGATCCAAATGTAACTAACACTTGGACGCAAATTTCAACGGGAGCTTCAAATGTTTGGACTGAAGTTGATATAGCAGCTTAATAATGATAATATAGCACAAAGGATTTATATGGCATCAAGTTATTCTACAGACCTTAAACTCGAACTGATGGTAACGGGTGAAAACTCGGGTACGTGGGGCGATAAAACAAATACCAACTTAAATTTATTACAACAAGCCATTGCAGGATATCAAGAAGTATCTATTGCAGGTGGCGTACAAACAACTGCATTAGCAATGACTGATGCAACTATTTCAAACGCAAGAAACGCTGTAATAAAATTTACAGGCACAATTACTGGAAATCAAACAGTAACTATTCCAGATGGAATTGAAAAAACTTATATCATAAATAATGGAACCAGTGGCGCGTATACAGTTTTGT
>Ga0208767_1002811_pt1 | contig 12935 bp, 19 predicted proteins | sample VirMetDEL_Mar_21_FD_184514 | JGI IMG/M metagenome (GOLD analysis project Ga0208767, IMG submission 184514) | Aqueous microbial communities from the Delaware River and Bay under freshwater to marine salinity gradient to study organic matter... | ecosystem: Environmental > Aquatic > Marine >... | reverse complement strand
AAAGACATTCAACAAAAAATATTAAGAGAAAAATTAAACAGTTCTGATTACAGATACTTCAGAACATCATCAGGAAGATTTTAATGGCACTAACAAATTATACAACTTTAAAAACATCTATAGCAAACTGGTTAAACAGATCAGATTTAACAGATGAGATAGCAGATGATTTTATTAAACTTACTGAAGCTGATTTTAATTCAAAGTTAAGAGTTAGAAAAATGATAGCTCAAACAAGTTTTACTATTGATAGTGAAACAGAAGCTCTGCCAACTGGTTTTTTACAAGTAAGAGATATTTATATTTTAAGTGGTAATACCAAATGCCCATTAAGATATATGACACCATCACAAATGGATCAAATAAAAGGAACATCAACAACTGGACTTCCATCTAGTTATACAATTTTAGGAGATACATTTAGATTTTCTCCAAAACCTGATTCAACTTACACAGCTTACATAAATTATTACAAAGCCTTTGATGAACTTTCAGACACAAATACAACAAATTATATTTTAACTACTCACCCAGCAATTTATTTGTATGGTTCTTTATTTCATGCTGCTAACTTTTTAGGTGGTATCAATCCTCAACAAGTTCAAACTTGGCAATCCATGTTTGCAACTGCTATGGAAAGACTTGAACAAAACGATAGAGAAGATCAATTTAGTGGTTCTCCTTTACAAGTAAGATCAGAAGATACAGTAAGAAGTGCTTTCTCTAATAATTATTCAACAACAAATACTTAGAATATTATGCAAATACCTTTTGGCGAATGGTTGCCAGACCAACCAGATCATTTAAATCCAGGTGCTACTGTTGCAACAAATGTGTATCATGCACAATCAAGTTACAAACCAGTTAAAGGTTTAGTTGCTTATAGTGGTGCATCTAATGTAACACAAAATGCTAAAGGTGCTGGTAGTTTTAGAGATAATACGAACACAGTATTTACTTTTGTTGGAACGAAAGACAATATTTATAAATTAACATCTGGTACTTTTGCTAGTGTAAAAGGAAGTTTAACCATATCAGGTGGTGATACAGATTTTTTTACCTTTACACAGTTTGGTCAATATGTAGTTGCAAGTAATGGAGTTAATCCTCCAATGTATTACGAAATGGGTACTTCAACTAACTTTGCAACACTACAATCCCTAGCAACATCTAGTGGTTTAGGAACAGTACCAGCTAAATTTAAAACTTCAGGTGTTATAAGAGATTTCTTGGTAACTGGTAATATAGAGGGTGCAAAGAACAGAGTAGCTTGGTCAGGTTTAAATGACATAAGCACTTGGGAAGCTGGAGTAAAATCTAGTGATACTCAAGACTTACCAGGTTCTGGTGGTCAAGTAGTAGCCATAACCTCTGGTGAGGTTGGTTATGTTTTCAGAGAAGATCAAATTATTCGTATGGACTTTGTGGGTGGGAATGTAGTGTTCCGATTCTCAGTTATCTCTCCAAATAGAGGTGCTGTTTATGGACAAACAGTTTGCCAAGACAACAGACAAGTTTTCTTTTACGCATCAGATGGATTTTTTCAAATCAATGGCGACCAAATTTTGCCGATAGGAGCTGAGAAAGTAAATAGATTTTTTGATGGTGATTTAAACAAAGCATACACAGATAGAATTACAGCAGCAGTAGATCCATTCAATACTTTAGCGATTTGGTTATATCCAAGTAAAGATAATCCAAATACTACTGGAATTTGTGATAAACTACTGATATACAATTATGTAACTCAAAAGTGGTCAGTTGCTAAAGTTAAAGCATCACAAATCTTTAAACAATTCGTAGTAGCAAACACAGTTGAGTTAATGGATATTATTTCTGAGAACTTAGAAGATATTAACATTTCTCTTGATACAGCATATTGGACAACAGGACATTTATATCTTGGTGCAATAGATGAAAATTTTAAAGCAGCAATATTTTCTGGAAAAACTTTAGAAGCTGAACTTGAAACAAAAGAACAAGAGTTGTTTCCAGGTCTTAGAGCAAATGTAACTAGCATTAGACCAATTGTAGATGCAAGTGCAAATGTAACTATTAAAACTAGAGATAAATTAGCAGATACTGTTACTACCTCTACATCCAGTTCAATGAATGACACAGGCATAAATCCTGTAAGACAAAGTGGTAGATATTTTAGAGCTAATGTAAAAATACCAGCAGAAACTATTTGGACTAATGCACAAGGAATAGACTTAACTGCAAGTCAAGGTGGATCAAGATAATGAGTGATAAGATTGATATAGACAACATTAGATATTCAATTGAAACACAAGAGTTTTTTCAAAGACAAGTGGAAGAAGCTGTAAATACATTAATTAATAAAAACAATACTGAAAGCGATAAGGCTTTTAGTTGGTTTATGAATTAGGAGCAACATGACAACAAACATAAAAGATTATTCAACTACACAAGCAAGTAACACATCACTAAATTCTATTGATGTAGATGAGGGTATGCTACCTAGTAATTTAAATAATGCTATTAGAGCATTAATGAAGAATACTAGAGATTGGTTCAATGATGCACAATGGATTGAGTATGGTGATGGTGATGCTAGTGTAACTTATGCTTATGCGTCAGCTACATCTTTCACAATCGCTGGTGCAGATGTAACTTCTGTTTATCATGCTGGAAGAAGAATTAAATTAACAGCTTCTACTCCTGGTACAATTTTTGGAACAATCTCAAGCTCATCTTTTTCTACAAACACAACAGTCAATGTTACATGGGATAGTGGTAACTTATCAAATGAAGCTATTACTACAGTTTATATTGGTGCTTTATCTAAAACAAATGATTCTATACCTACAGGAATTGCTGCAACTAAAATTGCAGATGGATCAATTTCAAATACAGAATTTCAATACTTAAATGGAGTATCAAGTGCTATCCAAACTCAATTAGATGCTAAACAAGCAACTATTACAGGATCAGCTTCTACTATTGATACTGAAAGTTTAACTGCTGACAGAGCAGTAATATCTAATGGCTCACAGAAGATTGCAGTATCAGATGTAACCTCAACAGAATTAGGTTACTTAGATGGTGTAACAAGTGCAGTACAAACACAAATAGATTCAAAACAAGCAACCATAACTGGTGGTGCATCAACTATAGCATCATCTGACTTAACTGCCTCAAGAGCATTACAATCAAATGGTTCAGGTAAAGTAGAGGTTAGTGATGTAACAACAACTGAGCTTGGTTATCTTGATGGAGTATCATCTGCAATTCAAACTCAGCTAGACGCAAAACAAACAAGTGATGCACAATTAACTGATATTGCTGGACTAACACCAACTGATAGTAATTTTATTGTTGGTGATGGATCAAACTTTGTAACAGAGTCTGGTGCTACTGCTAGAACATCTTTAGGATTAGGTTCAATTGCTACACAAGCTGCAAACAATGTTTCAATATCTGGTGGAGCAGTAACAGGACTTGGTTCTCCATCTGCTAGTTCAGATGCAGCTACTAAAAATTATGTAGATCAAGCTGTTGCTGGACTTAGAACTAGAACGATAGCCGAATGTGCAACAACTGCAAATGTTAATTTATCAAATGGCTTAGAAGCTGGTGATACTATTGATGGTGTTACCCTTGTTGCTGGTGATAGAGTTTTAGTTAAAGATCAAAGCACAGATAGTGAAAATGGATTATACTTAGCAGTATCAAGTGGTGCTGCATCAAGAGATCCTGAGCATGATAGTATTACAGAATTATCTGGTGGAATGGTTGTAGTTAATCAGGGAACTGCAAACGATAATAAAATATTTTTATGTACTACTGATAATACAGGATCAGTTGGCTCAACTTCAATTACTTATACTGTAGTTACACCTAGTAACACAGGAACAGTTACTTCTGTTGGAGTAGCTGATAGTGGAGCATCTGAATTTACAGTTGGTAGCTCACCAGTAACATCTAGTGGAAATATCACACTAGCTGTTAATTCTATTGCACACACTAAAATTTCAGGACTAGGAACTGCAGCAACACAAACTGTTGGAACAAGTGCAAACAATGTAGTTCAATTAAATGGATCAGCTCAACTTCCAGCTGTGGATGGAAGTAATTTAACAAACTTACCAGGAGCAAGTGCTGGATTTGCAGTTGCTATGGCAATTGCACTTTAATTAATAAAAGGAAAAAATAATGGCACAAGATTTTGAAAGAGTTTTAAAAACAAGTATAGGCACATCTGCTACAGAAGTTAGAGCAGCAGCTAATAGTGATGATGCAATTATTGGTATGAGATTTGCTAATAAATCAGCATCAGCAGTTACAGTTAGTGCTACTGTTAAAAACTCAAGCACAAGTTATTATTTGATAAAAGATGCACCAATCCCAGCTGGGAGTTCTTTGGAACTTATAGATGGTGGAGCAAAAGTAGTTTTACAATCAGGAGATAGTGTTGAAGCATTATCAGATACAGCAAGTGCTGTGGACTGCATTTTATCAGTAGTAGATTCAATTAGTACATAAGGATTACATAAATGAGTTATATCGGAAATCAACCAGCAGAAAGTTATAGTGCTTTTCAAAAGCAAGACTTCACTACAAGTGCGACTACATCTTACACACTTGATCATCCTGTTGCTAATCAAAATGAATTAGCTTTGTTTATAAATTTTGTAAGACAAGAACCTACAACTGCATACTCTGCTAGTGGTACAAGTTTAACTTTAACAAGTGCTACATCTGCATCAGATGATATGTACTGTGTGTTTTTAGGTAAAGCTGTTCAAACAGTAAATCCTCCAAATGGTTCTGTTGGTTTATCTCAGCTATCTGCTACAGGTACAAAAGATGCAACTACATTTTTAAGAGGCGATAACACATTTGCTAGTGCTGGTGGAACTAACACTCCAGCTTTTGTAGCATATTTATCAGCTAATCAAACTATATCACATGATACTGAAACAAAAGTTGCATTTAATACAGAAGATTTTGATACTGATAATGCTTATGATAATTCAACAAACTATCGTTTTACTCCTCAAACAGCTGGAAAATATTTTGTGTATGGAAATGTAAATGGATATATAGGTACTTCAAACATTAACAGTAACAGAGCTATACTTAAAAAAAATGGTTCAACTATAAAATATGTAAATCAAGATTATAGAAATAATCCTGTAAAAAGTGCTGATACAACAATTTCCATTGTAGTAGATATGAATGGCAGTTCTGATTATATAGAGCTTTTTACTTTAATGGAATATTCATCATCTGCAACTGTTCAAGTTTTAGGAAATAGTAATAGACAATCATCTTTCGGAGCATACAAAATTATAACTTAGGATAAATTATGGCAATAACAAAAATACAATCTGAAAGTCTTAACCTAGCAGACACTTACGATTTCACAGGAACTGTAACTGGTGCTGGTGGTGTTAATACTCCAGCTTTTTTAGCATATCCATCAAGCGATCAAAGTATAGCTAATGCAACTCAAGTTGTTGTGGCATTTAATACAGAAGTTTTTGATACAGATAATTGTTACGACACATCTACTTATAGATTTACACCAAATGTTGCTGGTAAATATTTTGTTTATGCTCAAACTGCATCAAATAATACTGATGATTTTGAGGCTTGGGAAACACAAATTTATAAAAATGGTACAAGTGGTACAGCTCTTGCGTTTGCTGGAGTAAGACATGAAAATAAAGATGGTATGCACAGTTCAGTAGTTGTGGATATGAATGGTTCATCTGATTATTTAACAGTTACTTGTTATCAAAATAGAGGTCAAGCAACCAATTTAAGAGGAGCAAGATATTGGTCTTTTTTTGGAGCATACAGAATTATAGAATAAGGAGGTAAAACTATGGCACAACTAAGTACAAAAATAAAAGAATACTGCAAAGCTAATGGAGTTAGTAATGTAGATTTTTTAAATGATGTTAAGTTGCAAGACGACAGTAATGGTCAAGGTGCGTATATCAAAGAATGGAATCTTGATATTGCTAGACCAACTGACGAACAATTAGCATCTTATGAAACTGCTGCAAATACTGCTGAAGCTAATGCTCAAGTAGATGCAACAAGAAGAAGCCAATATGGTTCTTGGGGAGATCAGTTAGATGAAATCTACCATGACATTGAGGCTTGGAAAACAAGAATACAAACAATCAAGGATAATAATCCAAAAGGATAATTAATGGCGTATATAGGTAAGACACCAGTATTAGGAAACTTTGTAAAGCTAGACGCAATAAGTGTAGTTAATGGTCAAGCAGCATACACTATGCAAAATGGTAGTGTGAACTTTACTAGCTATGACAATGTTAATCAGTTCCTAGTAAGTTTAAATGGAATTTTACAATCTCCTACAGATAGTTTTACTGTATCTGGTTCTACACTTACCTTTGCATCAAATCTTTCTACAGGAGATGTTATAGATTTTGTAATGGTATTAGGTAACACCTTAGATGTAGGTACTCCCTCAGATAATACTGTTACTACTGCTAAACTTGCTTCAACTTCTGTTACAGCTGCTAAACTTAATAACGATATTATTTCTGGAACAACTGCTTTAACAAGTGAACCAGCAGACACAGACGAATTTTTAGTATCAGATGCTGGTACATTAAAAAGAATTGATTACTCATTAATTAAAGGTGGTGGAATTACAGAAGCTGATATGTTTAGACTTTCAGCAAGTGTATCTGGAGATTTAACTCCAATTAGTTCAAATATAGAAAGAGTTGATAATGCAACATTTTCAAAGATTGGAACTGGTATGAGTGTAAGTTCTGGTGTTTTTAGTTTTCCATCTACAGGATTATATTTTATTCAATTTAATGCAATGTTTTTTTTTAATGGTGCAGCAGACAGTAATGTAAATGCTTTAATTACAGGAACTGCAAATGATAGTAGTTATGATGATCTGGCAAGTGCTGAATGTGGTGGAGATCAAGGAGATAATAAAAAGAAAGAAGCAACAACTCAAACTTATTTTAATTGCACAAATGTATCAACACATAAAGTTAGATTTAGAACAGCTAGTATGGGTAGTAATACATTATTAGGAAGTACAGATATTAATAAAACTATATTTACATTTATAAGATTAGGAGATAGCCAATAATGGATAAAGAATATTTAAACATAGCATTATCAAAAATGCACTCTGGTCAATGGTTTGGTTTTAAAAAAGACTATACTGGAACTGAAAGAATGGCTTATGAAAATATAATAGTGCATGACAGTTCAATTACAAAACCTACTGAAGCAGAAGTAAATGCAAAGATACAAGAATTAAAAGATGCTGAAGCAGACGCAGAAACTAAAAAAGCATCTGGCAAACAAAAGTTACTAGACTTAGGATTATCCGAAGAAGAAGTTAAAGCACTAATAGGAGTTTAATCAATGGCTATTAACCTTGCCAACAACTCCTCTCTTGCAAATATAACTGCATTACCATCAAGTATTAGTGGTGGTGGTATGACTTTAATATCAGAGCAAACTGCATCTAGTTCAGCTACAATAGATTTTACATCTGGCATAGATTCTACTTATGATTCTTATGTATTTAAGTTTTATAATATGCACCCAGCTACTGATAATGTTGATTTTACATTTAATGGTTCAATAGATGGTGGCTCAAATTATAATGTTGTAAAAACTACTACATTTTTTAGAGCAACTCATAACGAAGCTGGTAATGATAGTGGTTTAGAATATAGAGCTTCACAAGATTTAGCACAATCTACAGCTGCACAAATTATTCTTCAACAAATTGGTAATGATAATGACCAATCTGGTTCTGGAACATTAACTTTGTATAACCCATCTTCAACTACATTTGTAAAACATTTTATTGTTAGAGTTAATACAACAACACATAACGACCAATGTATATCAGACCATATAGCTGGATATTTTAATAATACAAATGATATTAATGCAGTTCAATTTAAGATGAGTTCTGGAAACTTTGATGGAGTAATAAAATTATATGGAGTTTCATAGTGTCTTTAGTTAAATACAACAACAATAGCATAAGTGCAATCTCTAGTGCTGGACAACTAGCAACAGGAAGCCTAGTACCTATTAAAACTTTAACTGCTAGTAGTTCAGCTACATTAAGTTTTGTTGATGGAGCAGATAGTGTAGTCTTGGATAGCACCTATCCTATTTATAAGTTTGAGTTTATTAATATGCACCCAGCAACTAACAATGTTGAGTTTCAAGTAAATTTTAGAGATGGTGATAGTAATTTTGATGCTACTAAGACAACAACTACATTTAGAGCTTTTCAAGATGAATCTGGTAGCACTACGTCTTTAGGCTATGATACAGCTACAGATTTAGCACAAAGCACATCTTTTCAAGCTATTGGTAATGCAGTAGGTAATGGTAACGATGAATGTTATAGTGGGGAACTTAGACTTTTTAATCCTAGTTCTACAACTTTTGTTAAACATTTTATTTCTACAGGCAATCTTTATCATCCAGGTGATTTTTCAGTTAATGAATTTGTAGCTGGTTATTGCAACGTAACTTCTGCAATAGATGGTGTTCAATTTAAAATGTCTTCTGGTAATATAGATTCTGGCAAAATAAAACTATATGGAATAAAGGATTCATAATATGTCTATTGTAAAATTAAATAATCAAGCTGTAAAAAACGCAACCTCATTTGGTTCTATATCAAGTTTAGGTAGTATGACATTTATTAAAAAGCTAACAGCTAGTTCATCTGCTACTTTATCTTTTGTTGATGGCTCTGATGGTGTGGTACTAGATAATAGTTTTAAGGAGTACTATTTTACATTTAAAGACATACACCCAGCAACTGATAATGTTCATTTTACTTTTCAAGGAAATTCTGCTGGAGGTAGTGGATATAACGAAACAATTACAAGTACAGCATTTTATTATCAACACAAAGAAGATGGTACAGATACAGAACTTGCTTACGAATCAGGAAGCGACCAAGCACAAGGAACAGCTTTTCAAAGACTTGGACAATCAGTTGGAAATGATAACGACCAATGTATTGTAGGTAGTTTAAGGTTATTTAATCCTAGTTCTACAACATTTGTTAAAAATTTTATTGGTGTAACAAATATTTATCACACATCAGATTATAGTGTAGGATTAAGAACAGCAGGATATTTTAACACAACGTCAGCTATTGACGAAATACAGTTCAAAATGAGTTCTGGCAACATAGATGCTGGAGATATTTGCCTTTATGGTATTGCATAGAATTTGATGCTGAAAAGCATTGCTTAACAATTAACAACAACAAGGAAAACAATGTCAAGACATCACAATATTAATGGAAATATAGTTCCTTTTACAGCAGAAGAAGAAGCACAAAGAGATGCTGAAGAAGCTGCTTTTGCAGAAGCACAAGCTAATATAATACCAACACCAGCTTATGTATCTCAAAGAAAATCAGCTTATCCTAGCATTGGTGATCAACTAGATATGCTATGGCATACAATGGATAAGGATAACGAACTACAACATAAGTTTTATGATTTTTACCAAACAATTAAAAAAGTAAAAGTTGCTCACCCTAAAAAATAATGGCTAACACTTATAAATTTAAAGGAGTTGCACTTGCGTCAGCTAGTGAAACATCACTATTAACAGCTTCATCAAATGAAACTTTAATTGTAAAATCAATTAGAGTTACTAATAATACAGGTAATACTCCAACATTTTCACTAGATGTTTTGGATAGCTCTGCAAGTAATGCAGAATTTACTATATTAAAAACACAATCACTTGCAGCTAATAGTTCAGTTGAAATTTTGACAGTACCATTAGTTTTAGAAAGTTCAGATCAACTAAAAGCAACAGTAAGCTCATCAGACTCAGTTCACATAGGTATTAGTTACTTAAATATTACATAATGAAATTAGTCAATATACCATCATCTAATTTAGATGATGTTTGGTCTTTAGTTAAAAAAGATATTAGCGAAGCTCTATCTTACTCAGGCAATCAAACAGACGCACAGTTTGTTTATGAAAGTATTAAAGAAAATAAAATGCAGCTTTGGGTAGTTTGGGACAAAGACAAACCTACAACTCTTGAAAAATATTATGGAGTAGTAGTAACAGAGGTTGTCCAAAGAAAATTAAAACGATCTTGTCAAATATTTATAATGACAGGAAAACACAGACAAAAATGGCAACATCTAATAAGTGTATTAGAAGATTTTGCTGAAGAACAAGAATGTCAACAAATGGAATTATTTGCTAGACCTGGTTGGCAAAAAATTCTTCAAAATTATAACTATAAAAGAACTCATGTTGTTCTTGAAAAACCAATAATAAAAAAGGAAAAATAATATGTCATTTGGAGGAAATACAGGTGGAGGACAAGTACAAAATGTTAATGTACAACCTTATGCACCAGCACAAGGATCTTTAAATCAAATAATTTCTGAAGCAGGAAATATTTATGGTCAAGGTGTATCAAGTGCAGGGTATGTAGCACCCACACAACAAACAAAAACTGGACTTGCACAACAAGAAGCACTTGCAGGAGCAGCTAATACTCAAATTACAAATACACTTGCTGGTAATTATTTAAATCCATATTTAAGTCCTATGTTGCAAAACGCAACAAGTGAAATTGCTAACAGTATTAATAGTGAATTTTCTGGTGCAGGAAGAACACCAGGATCAGCTATGAACCAATCACAAATTATTGGTGAAGTTGCAGATTACGCATTACCTCTTGCTTTTAATCAGTACAATGTTGAAAGACAAAATCAATTAGGTCTTGCAACTCAATTACCTAATATGCTGACTACAGGACAACAAATTGAACAGCTTGAACGACAAAAGAACCTAGCACCTTTTCAAGCACTACAACAATATGGTAGTATTATATCTCCTATTGCTTCTGGCTTACCTGTTCAACAAACACAAACAAACAACAATCCAAATATATTTACTCAGGCTTTAGGTGGTGCTTTAGTTGGTAATAAAATTGGTGGAGATGACTATGGAACTATCGGTGGTGTAGCTGGAGCTATTGGTGGAGTCTTAGCAGGATTATTATAATGAAAATAAAAGAACATATCCCACATTTTGTGAAAGAACATAAGAAAGCAATAGCAGTAGCTGTTGTTATTTTAATTGTTGCAATAATTTTATAATTAAATGGATAAAATAAATAAAATAATTTACGATTTAAAAACAGACATAGATAATAACACATCTAAATACATCATAATTCTTGGTGTACTATTTATAATTTCAATAATTTTATAGGAGAATAACTATGCCAGGTTGGGATTGGGGTGGAGCAAGTAACCCAAATGATAGAGAAGAAAATAATACTTCTAACAGTACCTCTAATAACACTTCTAATAATACACCTAGTCCTGGTGATACAGGAGGTGAGGGTGGTAGTAACCCTAGCGACAATTCAGATACACAATTTAGTGTTGGCAATAACGATACTCCATACAGAGATCCTATCTTGGATATGGTTGATCCAACTAAAATACCAGGCACAACAGAATATTCTAAAATAGAAAAAGAAACCTATGTAACACTTCCTGAAAAGAAACTTAAAATGTCTAAAGGCACTAGACCTGAGATGACAGTTACTTTAGAAGAAAAAAAATACTGGGATAGATTAGATGAACAAGTTGATAAAGTTACAGGTACTCTTGGTTATCAATTAGAAAAAAGATTAGCTAATTTTGTTAAAAATAAAATACCTTTAGGTTTTTTGATACCGACTATTTATCCTGAAAGAACAATTGCTGGTGATAGAATAGGAGATCAAGATCGTCCTATGGACAGACCAGATCAGGCTAGTGATTTTACAAAAGTTGAAACACAAGGTGAGGGTGTTGATTTTATTTTACAACAAATTGCTATGGGAAATAATAACTGGGCAGATGATCCTAGTTGGTGGTCTAACCTACCTGAATCTCAAGCTAACAAATATTTTCAAGGAATGGATCAAGATAATAGTGTAGATAAAGATTATCTAAGCACACACAATGCAGCAGTTGCTAGAATTAATGGATTATTAAAAGACAATAATAAATACGAAATGAGTAAGAATAATGGAATTTTTAACGATTGGCTAACAGGAAAAGGATTAATTTAATATGGCAATAGATATGAAAAGTTTATTAGAAGATGACAATTTCTTAATTGGAATGGGTTTGTTATCAGCAGGTGCTAAAGGTCAAAGCATTGGTGAAGCTGGTATAACATCTATCAAAGATGCAGCAGCTATTAAAAAATCATTTGCTGGAACTCCAAAAAAAACCAAAGCAGTTTTCAATACTATTACTGGTCAAAGTCAGTTTGCAACAGAATCACAAATATTAGCAAGTAATGGTATTTTAATTCCTGTGCCAAAACAAGATACCACAAGCAATAAAACGAAAGCTGTAATGAATACTGAAACAAATCAGCAAGAATTTGCAACTGATAAAATGATTTTAGAAAGTAATGGTATTTTAGTACCTATTAAAAAAGAGCCTTTAGTAAAAATTGAGGGTGATAAACAGCAAACTGAATTTGAAAAAGTAATGGGTAAAAGTGAAGCTGACTTTGTTGTTGATGTTAGAAAAGACTCTGACAAAGCCATAGATCAAAACTCAGAGCTAGAAATTATTTCTGCTTTATCAGTAGAATTAAAATCAGGAAAATTTGGAACTACAATGTTAGAAGTTGCAAAAATTGGTGAAAGAGTTGGTATAGATATGAACTGGCTATCAGATTATGATGGTGCAGGTACAGGAACAGTTGCTAACGCAGAAGTTTTACAAGTTCTATCTTCTAGTATGGTTTTAAATGCAATTAGTAAAACTAAAGGTTCTATTTCAGATAAAGAAATGAGTTTCTTTCAATCTATTGCACCTAATCTTGGTATGAGTCCAGAGGGTATTCAAAAAACTGTAGAAATCACAA
>Ga0208767_1002807_pt1 | contig 12948 bp, 19 predicted proteins | sample VirMetDEL_Mar_21_FD_184514 | JGI IMG/M metagenome (GOLD analysis project Ga0208767, IMG submission 184514) | Aqueous microbial communities from the Delaware River and Bay under freshwater to marine salinity gradient to study organic matter... | ecosystem: Environmental > Aquatic > Marine >... | reverse complement strand
AAACATCTCCTTTTGTTATCTGATTCAACTCAGCATTTAACTCCACTACCTTATCAGTTTCACCTTTATAGATAGCTTCATCTCTTAGAGTTAACAACTCATTAACTCTCATCTTATTAGTTTCATCTACAACTAACTCATAGTATTTAACATAGTCCATAAGTATCTCCTTTTGTTTGACTTGTTATAAACCAGTGCATCATACACGTGGCAACGCGTAGGCTAACAAGGGGAGTACTCGCCAATCAACAGCTTGGCACCTTTAGGTGCGGCGCTTATGTTCCCTTGTGGACATAACGCCCTGTTGAGTGGATGAGGGGATTCCTTGTTATACTATCGCGAACACGTGTGTATAGAGGGGCCCATAGCAGTAACGAGCAACAGCGAGTGGTTTCGTTAGAAAACTGCGTATGGGATCAATAGCATTGCCTGTGGCAATTCCTTCAAAGCGAGTGGAACGAAGCTTAAGCGACAAGGATCGTTACCCGAAGGGCGAATACCGAAGGTATGAGTGGCAAAGCCATAGAGCCTGTTTGTCGCCCATACTAGATATAGTATTTGTGAGTTTAGGAAGACACTAAACTGTAATAATAATTCTTGACAACAAGAAAATCCAAGACTACGTTCAGTTAAGGGTAGAATGATAATAGTGTATGAAAGATGATCTAACGAACAAGCAGAAAGCTTTAGTTGATACCATCGTAGCTACAGGATGTAGTATCAAGGAAGCTGCCGAAAAGGCAGGATATTCAAGCAAAGGAAGCAAAGAGGCAGCGAGAGTAAGTGCATCTCGCACACTACGATTGCCAAAGGTACAACAGTATATGCAACAACGTATTGCACAAACTCTTGGACTTGGCGCAGTGAGTGCGAGTAAAAGACTTATCGAGCTGTCCACTGGAGCTAGAAGCGAGTATGTACAGCTAGAAGCTAGTAGAGATATACTAGACAGAGTAGGATTACGCTCACCAGATAAAGTTTCACACAATATACAGGGGGATATTAAAATTAATATAGACCTAACGTGAGGCGTTGGTATGCACCCACACAGTAGAATCGACTAGATTCGGAGGGTGGGGGCAAAAATCATCAGCTTTAGCTGACGAGGGAAGTCATACAAACAACAGGGGTAAAAATAGTACGATGGCAAAAAAGTTCAAAGATTTTATAGCACACGAAAGATTACCAAAGAAGACGTCAATTGGTAGATCCCCCAAGATGTCTAGCATGAATAAGTCTAAGAAAAGATCCTGGAAAAAATATAATAAGCAAGGAAAAGTCTAATCACTTCCTTAGTGCGTTTTAAAAATTTTTTTAGATCTATAAGGTACGATCCTTTCACAACAATAACGAGGTATAATATGAATTACAAAGTAAACATATGGAAAGATGAAACTCTCAAAAGAGAGATTGTATATTCTGCCGATAATGATATACAGGCTATACAAATGGCAAGTGCTGCTACACCAGATGGATGTAGAAGTACATATGAAGAAATAACAATGGAGGAAGCAAAATGCCTTACGGAAAAGGAACTTACGGATCAAAGCGAGGAAGACCTAGCAAAAGCAAGTTAACAGGTAAACAGAATAAGTTACCTACTGCTTTAAAGAAAAAGATAATGGCTGCTAAGAAGAAATAGTGGCAACCAAAGAAGAAAAACAATGGATGGATAAGGTAGCAAGTCTAGGATGTTATGTCTGCGAAAGACCTGCTGCCTTACATCACATAAGACCAAAGGGAACTGGAATGGGAAGAAGAACTTCTCACTTCCATGTAATCCCCTTGTGTTATGACCATCATCAAGGACAGTTTTCAATTCATATGTCAAAGAAGTCTTTTGAAGAAAAATATGGAACGGAAACTGAGATCCTTGAAATAATTAAACAACGAGTAAAGGATGAAGAATGTCGTTCCTCAATTCTCTAAGTCTAAAAGATAGAAGACGTTTAAGAACAATAGTTAAGAATACCCATCTTAAATATTATCCTACACACATGATAACAGATAGAGAAGCTGATAAACTTGTAGAAGCTTTTGGTGAAGAAACTATCTACAATCTGTTAAAACAAAATGTAGGTACAAATGTCGATTAATTTTGATTACAAGCCAAACGGAATAACCATAAAAGAATTTATGAAGTCGAGTGACTTCTTTAGAGGATTACGTGGGCCAGTAGGATCTGGTAAATCAGTAGCTTGTTGTGTAGAAATATTTAGACGAAGCCTAATGCAAAAGAAAAACGAAAAAGGTATTCGTAAATCTAGATGGGCAATCATTAGAAATACAAACCCACAGTTAAGAACAACAACAATTAAAACTTGGTTAGATTGGTTTCCAGAAGATACTTGGGGAAACTTCGCCTGGAGTGTACCTTATACTCATAGAATATTAAAAGGTGATTTAGATGTAGAAGTTATATTCTTAGCTCTTGATAGACCAGAAGATGTTAAGAAATTACTATCATTAGAATTAACAGGCGTTTGGGTAAACGAAGCTAGAGAAATACCTAAATCAATTATAGATGCTTGTACAATGAGGGTAGGAAGATTTCCTAGCATGAGAGATGGTGGTGCTACTTGGTATGGAGTAATAGCAGATACCAATGCACCAGAAGAAGATCATTGGTGGCCGATTATGGCAGGTGATGTTCCTGTACCAGATCACATCTCAAGAGATGAAGCTCTTATGTTAATCAAACCGGATAACTGGAGCTTCTATACTCAGCCACCTGGAATGGTAGAAGAAAAAGGAAAAGATGGATTAACAACAGGTTATGAATTTAATAAAGATGCTGAGAACATAAAAAATCTAACAGAAAAATATTACTCAAATATTATTAGAGGTAAAACAAAAGGATGGATAGATGTTTATGTATTAAACAAATTAGGATCTATTGAAGAAGGTAAACCTGTTTATCCAAACTTTAAACAAGAACTACATACAACAAATGAAACATTAGAGATTAATCCTCATCAACCAATATACATTGGTGTAGACTTTGGATTAACTCCTGCTGCTGTATTTGGTCAGAAACTATCTTCTGGTAAATGGAATATAGTTAATGAATTAGTTTGTTTTGATATGGGTGTAATTCGATTTTCAGAATTACTAAGAGGTGAAATTGCAAAATCATATACAGGATGCGAAGTACATATCTACGGTGATCCTGCTGGAGATTTTAGATCTCAAACAGATGAAAGAACTCCATTTCAAATTATGAGGCAGAATGGATTAAAAGCTACACCTGCACCATCTAATGATGTTGCTCTAAGAATAGAAGCTGTTGATTCAGCATTAACAAGATTAATAGATGGACAGCCAGGATTTGTTTTAGATCCTAAATGTATAAATCTTAAAAAAGGATTTAATGGTGGTTATCATTATCGAAGACTTCAAGTATCTGGTGATCGATATGATGAGAAGCCATTAAAAAATAGATATTCACACGTTCATGATGCTCTACAATATTTAATGATGGGAGCTGGAGAAGGTAGAACTATATTGTCTGGTAAAATAAAAACTAGACCAACAATAGCTGTAAAAGAATGGGATGTTTTTAATAAACCTAAAACTACTAAAAGGAAAGTATGGGATATATTCAAGAGGAATGGTTAATATATTTTTATGAAGCTCCAGAAGTTCCTTATTCAGATTGGATGAGGTTTTTAAAACCAAGATTTAAACATTGTGGTGCTTTATCATATTATCATGAAAAAGATCTATGGATCCAATTAGAATATACTCATGCTGGAATAAAAATGACTTATCTTTCTAAAGAAGATGTAAGCCAAATATTTGATTTTTTAAAAGATTATAAAATCCTTAGATGTCCAGTAAAAGATGAATGGCAATTGCTTAGAATAAAAGATATTACTTGTACTCAATTTATCATGAGATTAATTGGTTTTTATAAATGGTGGATTTTTACACCTTATCAACTTTATTGTGCGTTGCGTAAAGCGGGATATAAGTCATTTTGGAAACATGATGATAAATCCTAAAGAAAAATCCTTGCAAGAAATAATTGAAGATGTTGAAGAAATTGATGAGGATCTTTTAGAAGAAATGGAAAATCATTTTAGTGTTACAAAACAAGACTTTGAAAAATTATTGGAGGATTAAATGGGAGGCCCAGTTAAAGCTATAAAAAAAATAGTATCACCACCTAAACCTAAAGCTCCACCACCACCTAAAGCAGATCCTGTGGTTAATGAAGCAATTAAAGAAGAAGAAGAAAGAAAAAAAGAAATTGAAAAAAAAGAAGCAACTTATGCAAGTAAAGTTGCTAGAGGAATTATTGGTTCTAGATCATTATTTGGTAGAGCAGGTGGTAGAGGCTTTTTTGGTTAATGAGAAAAGAACACAAAAATCCTAAAGGCGGATTAACTGCAAAAGGCAGAGCATACTTTAAAAGAAAAGAAGGTGCTAACTTAAAGCCTCCAGTTAAAAAAACACCACCTAAAGGTACAAAGAAATTTAAAAGAAAAGTTTCTTTTGCTGCAAGATTTGCAGGAATGAAAGGGCCGATGAAAGATAGTAAAGGCAGACCTACAAGAAAAGCTTTAGCTCTTAGAGCTTGGGGTTTTAGAAGTGTAGAATCTGCTAGAAACTTTGCAAATAGAAATAAGCAAAAAGCTTAATGGCTACTGCAAAGAAAACTAAACCTGCTTTGTGGGCTAGAGCGAAAGCTCAAGCTAAAGCAAAAATGGGAGGAAAGCACAGTGCAAGAGCTATGCAATTGGCTGTCAAGATATATAAGAAAGCAGGTGGAGGGTATAGCGGAACTAAGTCAAGCTCCAATAAACTCTCGAAGTGGAGCAAACAAAAATGGAGAACAAGTAGTGGAAAAAAATCTGAAGGCAAACGAAGATACTTACCTGATAAAGCTTGGAAAGCTCTTACGGCTAAAGAAAAATCAGCAACTAACAAAGCTAAAGCAAGTGGATATAAAAAAGGTAAACAGTTTGTTAAACAACCAAAAAAAATCGCAGCCAAAACTAAGAGATTTAGATGAAGAAATTTATAGATAAAATAGTTTTTAAATTAAAAGTTTTTATTGTAGAAACAAAAAACAAATGGAATAAAAAATAATGGAATACACAATAGATGATACTCCAACAGTAGATACTACAGATAAAGCAGCTGCTATCTTACAAAAGTATAAAGAAGCTGTATCTGTTAAAGATCATTGGAGAGAAAAGTTTGAAGAAGCATATGAGTATTGCTTACCTAATAGAGAATCTTTTTATGATGAATCTCCAGGACAAAAAAGAACTGATAAAATTTTTGATGAAACTGCTGTAGTAGGTGTACAAGAATTTGCATCTAGATTACAATCTGGTATCGTTCCTACATTTGCAAGATGGGCAGATTTCCAAGCTGGTGTTGAAATACCAGAAGAACAAAAATCACAAGTTAATTTACAGTTAGATAAAATTACAGAATATGTTTTTGAAGTATTACAAAACTCTAACTTCAATCAAGAAGTACATGAAGCATTTATGGATCTTGCAGTTGGTACTGGATGTATGCTTGTTGAAGAAGGTGATGCTGTAAATCCAATTAAATTTACTGCTGTACCATTACCTAAACTATGTTTATTAAATGGGCCAGATGGTAAGATAGATACAGTTTATAGAACTAGAAAAGTTAAACCAGAACACATTAAAGTTTTATATCCTAAAGCTGTAATGCCAGAATATTTTGATCCATTAAAACAAAAAAAAGAACATACAATCATTGAAGCTGTTTATAGAATCTATGAAGAAAATGTTGAAAAATATAAATACTGTGTAGTATTAGAAAATCCTAAAGCTGTTTTATTTGAAGAAATATATACAGGAGAAGGATCTAATCCATATTTAGTATTTAGATGGAACAAAGCATCTGGTGAAGTTTATGGTAGAGGCCCAATCTTTAATGCAATGGGTGCTATTAAAACTTGTAATCTTACAATTGAATTAATATTACAAAATGCACAGATGGCAGTATCTGGAGTTTATACTTATGAAGATGATGGTGTAATTAATCCAGACAATATTGCTTTAGTACCTGGATCATTAATACCAGTAGCTCCAGGATCTAGAGGTTTAAATTCAATTCAATCAGCATCTAATTTTGATGTAGCTCAATTAGTATTAAATGATATGAGGCAGAATATTAAAAAAGCTTTATACATGGAAACTCTTGGAAGACCAGAAGGAACTCCAATGACAGCAACAGAAGTTTCTGAAAGAATGGCAGATCTATCTAGACAAATAGGATCTTCATTTGGAAGACTTCAATCTGAATTTATTCATCCATTATTAAAAAGAATAATTAGAATATTATCTAAACAAGGTAGAATAGAATTACCAAAAGTTAATGGTAGAGAAGTTAAAATAGCTGCAAGATCTCCATTAGCTAAAGCACAGCATATGCAAGACATATCTGATGTAAATAGATTTAATGAAATTATTGCAGGTACTTTCGGCCCACAAATGATTAATGTTATTGTTAATCAAAATGAAACTGCTAAGTATCTAGCTAGTAAAATGAATTTGCCTGAAAAACTTATTCGTGATGAAGAAGAACAACAGCAAATAGTACAACGGATTAGTCAATTACAAACTGCGCCAGGAGAAGGAGAAATACCACAATAATGAGCTGGGATGGACTTAAAACTAAAAAGCCAATCCCTGCAAAATCTATAGACGGTTACGTAAGATCTGAAGAAGAAGAACGTAATCTCAATAAATCTTTTGCAGGTTTGTTCAAGGGTGATGATGGAAAGCTAGTCCTTGATTATATTAAATCAATAACAACTGAAGCTGTTGCTGGGCCAAACATTGACAGCAATCAATTATTTCATTTAGAAGGAATGAGATTCTTAGCAGGTATAATACAAACAAGAATAAAAAAAGGAGAACAAGATGGCAGATGATAATGCACAGGCACCAATCGCCACAGATACTCAAACAGAATCTGGTGAAACGAGTGCTAATACAAGTAAGCCAGAATTTATACAAGATAAGTTTTGGGATGCTGAAAGAAACGAAGTTAATCTAGAAAACTTAGCAAGTAGTTATAATTCTTTAGAAAAGAAATTAGGTTCTAGAACTGAAGATCTTTCAAAACAAATAAGAGAAGATTTAGAAATGGAAAAACTTAAATCTGCTCCAGAAGAATATAAAGTTAATCTACCAGAGTTACCAGAAAATGTAGATGTTACAGTTTCTGATGATATGGAAATTGTACAATGGTGGAAAGATACAGCAAAAAAAAATGGACTTTCTCAAGAACAATTTGATCAAGGTGTAGAAATGTTTGTTAATAATGCTATTGCAACTTTGCCAGATATGAACGCAGAAATGCAAAAGCTAGGTGATAATGCTAAAGAAAGAGTAGAAGCAGCTGAGCTTTGGTCAAAGAAAAATCTTTCACCAGAATCTTATCAAACTTTTTCAAGTGTAGCCTCAACAGCAGAAGGTGTAAAAGTCATAGAAGAAATTATGAAGATGACTAAAGATAGTCCTATGCCATCAACACCTACACAAGTATCTGTTGCTCCTAATCTACAAGATCTAAAATCTATGATTAATGATCCTAGATATTATGATTCTAATAGAAGGGATCCAGCTTACGTTAAAAGAGTAGAGGAACTTTTTGAAAAAGCGTATCAAAATAAACAAGGATAAGTTTCCATATAAGAAACTTAAAAAAGATCTGCATTGGCTAGATGCAGTTAGCGATACTGGTTGGTTATCTAAAGATCAAATGGATAAACAATCACCAGCTAAAGCTGTATGTAGCCAAATGTGGATTTACAAAGAAGACGATAAATCTATTACATTATTTGCAAACTATTCATATGATGATGATGGTCATATAGAGTTTGGAGAAGTTATTACTATTCCTAAAGTATGGATGTAATTGTGCGTTGTTTATATATATAAACAAATCTATTTTCACAACAAGACCTTAAAAATGTTCAATGATTGCCCTTAACTGGATAACAATCCTCTGCATTTGTAAGACAATCGGTAAATAAACGTAACTTAACAAATAGGAGCTAATAATGGCAACATCAATAACAAATGCCTTTATAACTCAGTTTGAAGCTGAAGTTCATATGGCTTACCAAAGAATGGGTTCTAAATTAAAGAACATGGTAAGAACAGTGAATGGCGTTAACGGTAATACTGTTAAGTTTCAGAAAGTTGCAAAAGGTTCTGCAAACACTAAAGCAAGACACGCTGAAGTAGTTGCAATGGATCTTTCTCACAGCAATGTGGATGCGACTTTAACTGATTACTATGCAGCAGATTACGTTGACAAGCTAGACGAGTTAAAGGTAAACATAGACGAAAGACAAGTAGTAGCACAATCAGCTGCTTACGCTTTAGGTAGAAAAACTGATAGCGTATTGACAGGTATCATGGATGGTGCAACTCAACTTGCAAACAACTCATCAGGTACTGGTACTGGTATGAACTTAGGAAAAGCTCAAGCTATGATGGAACTTTTCAATACTAATGACGTTCCAGATGACCAACAAAGATATTGGGTTGTTGGACCAAAACAATGGTCAGATCTAATCAACCTTGATCAATTCTCTAGAGTTGAATATGTAGGCGAAGGTGAGCTTCCATATTCTGGAGGAATGACTGCTAAGAGATGGTTAGGATTCTTATGGTTTGTACACAGTGGACTAGAAACTTCTGGTTCTACTGATAGACATACTGTAGCTTTCCACAAATCATCAATTGGTTTAGGAATTGGTTCTGATGTTAAAACTGAAGTGAACTACATACCAGAAAAAGTTTCACACTTAATTACATCTATGCTTTCAATAGGTGGAACAGTGATTGATTCTGATGGTATCAGAGTTCAAAAATGTGCTGAATAATAGGAGGATAAATGGCTTACGAAACTGCGAATCCAATCAAAAAGATTGCTGAAGCTGGTGGTAACTCTGTATTCTTCTACAGTGATGGTGACGCTATTGCTACAATAGCTGCATCTGGTTACTTCAACTCAGCAACTGAAAACTTAAAAAAAGGTGATATTATCCTTTGCGTTGGAACTAATGCAGGTACACCAACAGTAGATATTCTTGTAGTATCTTCTGCTACTGGTGCTGCTACAGTTACAGTCGTAAACGGTTCATAATATCGTTAATGATTTATTGGGGGCGATTAACTTCGCCCTCAATTTAATATTTTTAAAAGGAATTAAATGGCAACATCAAAAGTAGATATATGTGCAAGAGCTTTAGTAATGATAGGAGCGCAGCCAATATCTTCTTTCTCAGATGGTAGCACAGAAGCTTTAGTTGCCTCAAATGTTTATGAAGACATAATTCAAGCTTCATTGACAAGACATAGATGGAAGTTTGCTACCAATCAAAAACAATTATCTTTATTAGCTACAGCACCAACAGGTAGATACGACTACGCATATCAATTACCATCTGATCCAGGCGTATTACAAATTAATACAATTACAGTAAATGATTATGTAATACCTTACACAAGATATAAAGATATGATTTATGTTAATAACTATGGTGCAAATCAAGCTTTGATCTTAGATTATATTTATAGAGTTGAAGAAGATTATTTTCCTGCTCATTTTAGATTAGCATTAGAATATGAACTAGCATCTATCTTTGCAGGTTCAGTTGCAAGAGATGCAGGTATGATTAGAGAGTTTAAAGCTTTATCTGATAGACAATTTTTAATATCTAAAAACATAGACACTTCTGAAGTAACAACTAGAAAAATTGATACTTCTAGATTTATTAACTTAAGAAACTCTACGAGAACTGATGTATAATGGCAAGATCATTAAAAACTGTATTAACCAACTTTTCATCTGGAGAGCTTAATCCATTACTAGCTAATCGTATTGATACTCCTGCTTATTCTAATGGAGCTAAACAATGCAGAAACTTTTCATTACTTGCTGAAGGTGGTGTAATGAGAAGACCAGGAACTAACTATCTTGCAACACTTCCTGCTGAATGTAGATTAATTCCATTTGTATTTTCTGATGATGAAATAGCTATTATAGTTTTATCTAATAATAGAATGGATGTTTATAATATTAGTGGTACAGCAATAGTATCTAATTATACTACAAACTGTAATTGGACTACAGCTCAATTGTTTGAATTAAATTTTGCACAATTTGGAGATACAATATTTGTAACTCATAGAGATAATCCTATGGTAAAAATATTTAGATCTTCAGCTTCAACTTTTACAGTTAGTTTATATGAGTTTCAAATTAATGAAGATGTTGTTGTTTCTGGAGCATATAAAACAGATACACCATTTTATAAATACGAAGATGGCTCAGTAACATTAACACTATCTACTAATGCAACAGGAACAGGAAGAACAATAACTGCAAGTACAGGATTTTTTACATCTGCTTATGTAGGACATTATTTATTAGTTGATGGATCTCAAATTAAAATAACAGGATATACATCTCCAACAGTTGTAACAGGTACAATTATTGAAACTGTTTCTGGTGGAACTGGGCCACACTTTAATTGGAAAGAAGAAGCTATTTCTACAGTAAGAGGTTATCCTCAAGCTGTAACATTTCATAATAATAGATTATGGTTTGGTGGTTTAAAATCTAGACCTGCTGGAATATTAGCTTCTAGAATATCTGAGTATTTTAATTTTGATGTAGGTACTGGAGAAGCAGATGAAGCAATTGATTTAGATATTGCTGGATCAGAAGTTAATGAAGTTAGACATATGTTATCCGGAAAAGACTTACAAGTATTTACAGATGGTGGAGAATATTACATTCCAAGAGCAAGTGATAATACAATTACTCCTGGTAATGTGTCAGTATTAAGACAAACACCTTATGGTATTAGTAGAACAGCTCCAGTTATGTTTGATCAAGCAGCAGGATTTATTCAAAAGAATGGTAAAGCTGTAAGAGAGTTTATTTATTCTGATATAGAAGATGGATATAAATCTACATCTGTTTCTATTCTTGCTCAACATCTTATTGACAATCCAAAACAAGTTGCAGTTATTAAAGGTAACTTTACAAGACCAGAACAATATGCTTTCTTTTTAAATAATGGATCTACATATCCTGGAACATTTGCAGTATTTCATTCTGTAAGAGATGAAAAAATTGCAGGTTGGACATTGTGGAGTACAAGAACAGATGACTATTATCAATCTATTATATCTCTTAATGAATATTTAGTATGTTGTGTAAAAAGACAACTAAATGGATCTACTGTTTATACACTAGAAAGATTTGGAGATGATGATAGTATATCATTAGATATGCAAACTACATCAACTGTAAATCAAAAAGGTACACCATTAGTAAATGGAGCTAGTCAAACAGGATCTGTATTAGCTGTTGATGGATTTACTTCTGATCCACAAATTAATGAAACATTTACAATTGCAGGTGATTCAACTGAATATACAATACAAGCTGTTACTAATAATGGTGGTGGATCTTATGATCTTAATCTTGACCAGGCGTTAGCTAGTACACCTGCTGATAATGCAATAATAACTTTAGTTAAAGGTTTTTTACATGATGTAAATGGTATATATACTAATGAGCAAATCAATGCTGTAGAGGGTAATAGCTCTCTTGGTGCGTTTACTGTTTCGGCATCAGATACTATTACTTTGAACACACCGAGAGCAAGTGGAGTAGAAATTGGTTTTAACTATACACCGATATTAGAAACTATGCCTATTGATAAAGAATTACCAGAGGGGCCATTAACTGGTTTACCTAGAAGAATTTCAAGAGCCATCATTGATCTTAATTCTGCTTTAGATTTAACTGTCAAAGCTGCTGACACTACCTCTAAATCTTTAGTAGTCCAACAAGTTAATTTCACTGGTGGTTCTGACCTCACACCTGTTACTGAAAAAAAAGAATTTTTCTTTTTGGGATATGATAAAAGTCCAACTGTTACATTATCTCAAGATGATCCATTACCAATTAAAATATTAGGAATGTCTGTGGAGGTCGTATTTGCATGAGTGCTGATCCTGTTACATTAGCTGTTGCTAGTTTTGCTGTACAAGCTGTTGGTACATATTCACAAGTACAACAACAAAAAGCAGCAAACAAAGCTCAGATTCAATATTATGAATCAGAAAAAAAAGCTAACCAATTAAAAGGTTTGCAAGATGCTAATGATGTTATGGAAGAAGCAGCAAGAAAGCGAAAACAAAATTTAGCTATTGTTGCAGGTTCTGGTTATTCTGATGATAGTAGAAGTTTTTTAGCTATTCAATCTGAAGTAAATCGTATTGCTCAAAGAGATATTAATAATATTAGAATTAATACTTTAAGAGGTGAAGGTAAATTAGAAACCTCTATATACACAACTAAAGTTATGGGTAAAGCACAAGAGTATGGAGCTTATGCAAGTATAGCAGCTGCAGGTTTTAAAACAGCAGCTTATGCTTCATCATATAAAACTCCTAAAACTACAAAAGGACAATATGATTCTAATAGAGCTGCTGCAAATAGAGATTATTATAAAGGAATAGGACAATACGAATAATGGCATTAAAAACAGGAAAAAAAACAGTTAATTTAAAATCATCTGTAGCTGATAATATTGGAATACCTAAATTTCCAGATACAACAATATCTGCTACAATTGCTAAACCTGTATCAGAAGCAATTGATGCTTTTAGAAAAAAAGCAGAAGTAGATGCAACTGCTAATTGGCAATTTCAATTTAATCAACAATCAAGAGATCATTACTTACAATTAAAAGATAAGTTTAAATTTGATCCAGATGGCATGAGAAATGCTATAGATAGTTATTCTAAAACTACTTTAGCTAATACTCCTAGTGCTTTTAAAAATGTAGCTCAAAATATTCTTGCAGGAAAAAATCTAGCTAATATGTCTTATGCTACAACTAACTATAATGCTAGAGAA
>Ga0208767_1002806_pt1 | contig 12949 bp, 16 predicted proteins | sample VirMetDEL_Mar_21_FD_184514 | JGI IMG/M metagenome (GOLD analysis project Ga0208767, IMG submission 184514) | Aqueous microbial communities from the Delaware River and Bay under freshwater to marine salinity gradient to study organic matter... | ecosystem: Environmental > Aquatic > Marine >... | reverse complement strand
ATCAGAATACACTTCAAGTCTAGTAGACATGCGCAAAGACATCAAATACTTCAAGCATTCGTTCATCACGCCTGAAGAAGGTCTGTCGTTCATCGCATACAACTCAGACAACGACAAGTTCATCAACACTTCACGTATCCATGCTGTATGTCGTATGTTCCTAGAGCCAGAGCATCGCGAAGCTTATCAAGACGCACTAGGCAACGAGCGCTGGTCACTATGGCGACTACTCAACGCTTACACATATGCACACCGTGGCGAGCCATTCATTGACCCCAAGACCAAAGAAGAACACCCAACGCGCCGCATCAACGCTACGTCAATCGACAAGCGTAAGCGTTACACCAAAGACCTTTGGCAACGTCTGTCAGATACTCGCATGAATTTCAATCACGAATCACATCAAGTATTAACCAGACACAACTGGCAACGCGACTAATTTGTTTGTATGCATGGTTGCTCTCGTCCTCTGTTACATAGCGCAGGGGGCGAGAGCTAACTGACTATCATTATGCACAAAACATTCACACAAAAGCGCGCAGCAAAAGACTTAGCTGGCATCATAGGTAACAAAGAAAACACAGAACGTATCTCCGATATGGCACACAAAGCCGCAAAAGAGTTGGGGTTTTGTTGTGCTGTTTTCAATAACCGTGTTGTCGTTCAAGACAGCAAAGGCCAGCAATCAGTATACACGCACGTCAACAAGCCAAGCGACAGAACTGTAAAAGGACTGTTGTTAACACACGCTATCCTAAAACACAAACTACACTAATGAAATACGACAAAGACAAAATAGCCAAACGTCTACTATCAATACGAGAAGAACTTGTTATACTAGACTTCGTCAACAAAGAATTAACAAAATCAGTAGACAACAAGCTAAAAGAAATAGACACACCATCATTGTGCCATGAATTTGACAGACTTACAAAACGAAGTAGGTAGTCTGTCAGCTCCAAGTAAAATGCCGTGTCACGGCTACAGCATTCCAGCCCAAACGTGTAAAATAGGCTCAGCACTACGCAACGTAGCTAACTCAGTATGCTCCGACTGTTACGCACTCAAGAACAGATACTTGTTCGATAACGTGCAGAAAGCTATGCAAAAGCGCTTTGAAGCACTATCATCTAACATACATAAGTGGGAAAAATACATTACAAAACTAATACGTCATAAGGAGAAGTCGGGCTATTTCAGGTGGCACGACAGCGGCGACCTGCAATCGCTGCAACATCTTACAGCTATTAACAACATAGCAGTAACTCTTAGTGACATAAAGTTCTGGTTACCTACACGCGAAAAAAGTATCGTGACCTCTTGGTTAGCACAAAACAAGCTAGCTAAAAACCTAACCATACGTATATCAGCGCCTTTAGTGGGCAGCAATGCTCGCTTAAATTCTAGACTCGTCTCATTCAACAAAAGTAATCACACCGTAACAACATCAAGTGTTGGGTGGGACGAGTCTGAATACCACTGCCCTGCTTACAAACAGGGTAATAAATGTGGTAATTGTAGAGCTTGTTGGGACACAAAAGTCTCCAACGTAAACTACAAACTACACTGACCAACAAGCACAAAAACAAATGGTGTGACATACTACTACACATGCATTACCTTATCTGGCTACTTTGGTTACTTGTAATCATCAAGCTAAGCAAAGGTCTCAGATAACTCAAGGCAGTATCAGGGTTCTACTCGATACTGCCTTTTTTGTGCGCCAAGCCCACACGCCTCGTTCCCTCGCGCCCGTTCCCTCGCGCCCGTTCCCTCGCGCTACTATCACGTGATTGAGTCCGCCACCTACCACCCGGCATCCGCACTACTATCACGTGATTGAGTCCGGCACCTACCACCCAGTCAACTTAAAGCTTGACAAGGAAATATTTACCGATAGAAGCTCTTTTCGTGGCACAACTAACACAAAAAGAACTGAACGAATCTATGCTGACGTTAGGCGTTGGTAGATATAGAGCTAAAATAGAAAACTCAAAGTCACGCTCTGCTGAGCTAGAGACTAGATACGGCCAAACGTTGATGCGAGAAGCGCTTCCTAAGTTCTCCTCTAAAATAGATGAGTGGTTGAAAAACATACAAAGCTACGCTACACCAGCTAGATACCAAATAGAAATACAGGCGTTGGAGCCTAAGATTATTGCTTACATAGCCACAAAAGCGATAATTGACAGCATAACTAAAAAGAGACCGCTTTCTCAAGTTTCTATTTTTTTAGGAGCGCGTCTTGAAGATGAGATTAGGTGCAGATTCCTACTACAGAACAACGAAAACAAAGGAGAAGGCATTCTTTTAGGTGCTAAGCGCAGGAAAGGACTGAATGCTAAGCTACGACACGTAAGGTCTTCAATGCGGCATGAAGCTGAAAAAGGTTTAATGCCTGAGTTTAAAAAGTGGGCAATAAGAGACAAAACAAACGCTGGCTTAGCTGCTGTTGAAATCTTTAGAAGTTGCACTGGTCTAATAGAATACAACTACGTTTTAGAAAGAGCGGGAAGAAGACCTACTAGATTTGTTGCGCCCACAAAAGAACTGGTAGATTGGATTGAAAACTACAACGACAACCGGGAACTCATGGAGCCATTCTGGTTGCCTACTGTTGAGTTACCAGAGCCTTGGACCAGCGTTTGGCAAGGAGGCTACCCGAAAGATGACAAGCTACCTGAAATTCCTTTCATCAAGACATCCAACATGGATTACCTCAGGTCAATCAAAGGGGAACTCACTGAGCCTATGGCTGCTGTTAACTTGATACAGCAAACTCCTTGGGAAATAAACTCAAGGGTTAAGGAAGTCATGGAATGGTCTTGGGATAACAACGTGTCCATAGGTGACATACCTAATCGCAAAGACGAAGAGTTCCCTCCGCTTCCTAGCGATTTCAAAACAAACCCGGAAGCCAACGTAAACTGGAGAAGACAAGCCGCCAAGGTCTACGACATAAATCTATCTACAAAGTCTAGAAGATTACTCACCGCCAAAGTTCTTCACTTGGCTAACAAGTTTGAGGGGAATCGGTTCTTCTTTCCCTCTAATGTTGACTGGAGGGGCAGAGTCTACAACATTCCGTCATTTCTTAATGTGCAAAACGCTGACCCTTCTCGTGGGTTACTTCAGTTCTTCCGTGCTGAGCGCGTAAAGAATGACCAGCAAGCTGAGTGGTTAGCCATTCACGGAGCGAACACATACGGTAACGACAAGGTTACCCTAGAGGAAAGAGTCCAGTGGGCCAAGGATTACTCAGATGAAGCGGTGTTAATTGCTGAGTCACCAAAAGAACACCTCAGTTGGACTCAAGCTGATAAACCTTGGCAGCATTTAGGCTGGTGCTACGAATGGGCTTCTTACGTTAGGAATGGGTTTGTTGATTCAAAGCTACCCTGTGCCCAAGACGCAACCAACAACGGACTCCAGCTTCTTGCTTGTTTAACCCACTGCGAAAAAACAGCGCACGCAACAAACGCTTCTTCTACTGAATTCCCTCAAGACATTTATGCGGTAATCGCAGAACGTGTTAATGAAAAGCTGCGAGCTGATTCAAGTACGAAGAACTTAGTAGCAAAAGGTTGGCTTAAGTTTGGCGTTGACCGTAAAACAACAAAAAGGCCAACAATGGTTTACCCCTACGGAGGCACCTTTTATTCCTGTCGTTCTTATGTCGATGAGTGGTATCAAGACAGACTCCGCAAAGACCAAGTAGACAATCCTTTCACAGAAGCAGAAAGATACAAAGTCACCGGATACCTAGCCAAGTATGTTTGGCAGTCTATTCAAGAGGTGTTTGATAAGCCAACGCAATGCATGAAGTATTTACAAGGTGTTGCATCAGCCGTCACACGAGCTGGCAAAGTTGTCGAGTGGGTGACACCTACGGGGTTTCCCGTACTTCAAAAGTACCTTAAACAAACTTCGAAGTCAGTCTCAACTAAGATTGGAGGCGAAGCTACTTGGGTTAATTTCAAAGACAGCACGGATGAACTTAGCTTGGCTAGGGCAAAGCAAGGTATCTCGCCGAACTTCGTCCACTCTATTGACGCTTCTATACTCACCAAGACACTTCTTGAAGCTAACTCCAGAGGGATTTACGACTTCTCCTGCATCCATGACTCCTTTGGAACCCACTCTACAAGGTCCCAAGAACTAGCTGATTCAATAAGAAAAGCAGCTTCTTCAATTTTTTGTGTTGACTTGCTCCGCAAATTCGACGATACCGTGCGGCGTTCTAACCCCGAGTTAGAATTCCCTGAGTTACCTGACTATGGAACATTTGACCCACAGGGGGTTATGCATAGCAAGTATCTCTTCAGTTAAACACAATACACAAAACCAAAAACATGAGTAATAACCAAAAACTGGTAACACCAATCGGAACCGCAGTATACCCAAAGCTTGTCGAGCCTGACACAGCCTTTGATGAAGTAGGCGTTTACACTTGCAAGCTTCACGTATCGAAGGAAGACTACGATGCTTTCAAAGCTAAAGTAGATGTGCTTGCTCAAGCCGCCTATGACGCGGAGTGTCAAAAGCAGGGCAAGACAGTTGGGAAGTCCAAGAACTTTCCTATCCGTATCACACAGGATGGAGAGTATGAAATCTTAGCCAAACAGAAAGCCAAAATCACAACACGTGCTGGAGAAGTGATTGACTTCACTATTCCGCTTTTTGACTCCGAGGTGAAAGCCATCACCAACAAACCTAGGATTGGCTCTGGTTCCAAGATTAGGGTAAGTGCTACGTTCTACCCTTGGTATGTAGCAAGTCAGGGCTGGGGTTACACCCTTCGCCTTAAGGAAGCTCAAATACTTGAGTTGGTTGAATACACCGCAGGAGGTAGTGATTCGTTTAGCTCTGAAGCTGGAGGATACACTGCCACTGGAGAAACACTAAATGAGGCGCTGGACCAAGAAGAGGAGCAAGTCGCTCCGTTCTAAGTTTCGGTCAAAGTTCGAAGAGAGGCTAGCCGGAGGTCTAACAAGACGCGGCATAGCCTACTCTTACGAATCTTGCCGACATGAGTATACGGTAGTTCGTAGGTATACTCCTGACTTCATCTTTGACAATGGGGTCATGGTAGAGGCCAAGGGCTACTTCACTTCAGCAGACCGTTCCAAGCACTTGAGAGTTCGAGAATGCAACCCGTCACTAGACATCAGGTTTTGCTTCCAGAACGCAGACAACAAACTCAATAAAACCAGTAAAACTAGTTACGCCGATTGGTGTGAAAAGCATGGTTTTCTTTGGTGCGAGCGCGTCATACCAGACGAATGGGTTTCATAAACACACACCAGCCGTGCGATGAGTGCGGAAGCAGTGATGGACTTTCCACAAACGAAGACGGTAGCACTAAGTGCTTTGTCTGTGGGAATTTCTCATCGACAAAACAGAACACAACAGAAATGGAAATTACAACACAGGCCGCTCCTCGATTCATTCAAGGGGATTTTATGGCCATTCCCAGTAGGGGAATACACAAAGACGTATGTAAAAGATACGACTACCGAATAGGAGAACACAACGGTAACGCTTGCCACATCGCAACTTACCGTAACGGAGAGAGAGCGATTGTTTCTCAAAAGATAAGGTATGAAGGCAAGGACTTCTCTTGCATAGGAAGCGCTCAGTATTTCTGGGGGCAGCACCTGTGGCCTAATGGTGGTAAACGCCTGACCATAACTGAAGGCGAGATTGATTGTCTCACAGTAGCTCAGGTAGTTGGAGAAGGTAAGTGGCCTGTGGTCAGTTTACCCTCCGGGGCTCAAGGAGCTAAGAGTGTCTTTAAGAAACAACTCAAGTGGCTTGAGAAGTTTGAAGAAGTCATTCTTATGTTTGACAACGACGATGCGGGTAACAAGGCAGCGGAAGCATGCAGCCACGTATTACCTGCTGGTTCTTGTAAGATTGCCCGGCTAACCGCCAAAGACCCCAATGAGCTTTTGGTAGAAGGACGTAGCAGGGAGATTGTTGATGCCTATTGGCAAGCCAAAGTCTGGCGACCGGATACTATCATGGACGGCACCGAGCTGTTCGAAAGACTAACCACTAGCAAGGTTAATGAGAGCGTTCCTTACCCTTGGGAAAACCTAAACTCAAAAACGCACGGCGTTCGCAAGGGGGAGATTGTAACGATATGCGCCGGGTCAGGCATAGGGAAAAGCGCTGTGACCAAAGAGCTTGCATACCATCTCCTAACTAAAACCGACAAGAAACTAGGTTACATCGCACTAGAGGAGTCTATCGAGAGAACAGCCAACTCCATCATAGGTCTCGACATGAACAAGCTTCTACACCTTGAGCCTATCGAGGTGAACGACGACTACCGAAAAAGCTTTGAGAAAACGGTAGGAAGCGGACGCGTATTCTTCTACGACCATTGGGGTAGTCTTGAGTCAGATAACCTTCTCAGCCACATCCGGTATATGGCCAAAGCTCTTGGTGTTGAATTCCTCTTTTTAGACCATTTGAGTATCGTTGTTTCGGGTCTAGATTCAGGAGACGAGAGGCGCATCATCGATAACACAATGACCAAGCTCCGCGCTCTTGTTGAAGAGTGTAAGATTGGTCTCATACTTGTGAGTCACTTGAAGCGCCCGGAAGGTCGCGGTCACGAAAACGGAGCAGAGACTAGCTTGGCTCAACTTAGGGGAAGTGCTTCCATAGCTCAACTAAGCGACATCGTTTGTGGACTAGAGCGCGACCAGCAAAACCCAGAGACTCGTAACATAACTAACGTTCGTGTTCTCAAGAATCGCTTTAGCGGCGAAACCGGGTTAGCAGCCACCTTGAGATACAGCAGCATAACAGGTCGTCTCACTGAGTCAGAGCTTTCTGACGAAGAAGACACGCAAGAACAACCAAATCCGTTTTAATGGAATTCAACAGTAACTTTCGGTATGACCTTAAAGTTGGCCAAATGGCTGAGCAAGCACTCGCGGACATCCTTCAAAACAAAACGATTGAAGTCAAAAGAGACCTTAAATTCAAAGTTACTGGTAACATATTTATCGAGTTTGAATCCAGAGGAAAACCGTCTGGTATTGCCACATCAGAAGCGGACTACTGGTGTTTTGTTCTGGATGAAATCTACATCCTGCTCAAGACACAGAGTCTCAAAGAACTAATTGACCCCTTGAAGGGGACTGACCGCCAAAAACGAGGCGGCGACAAAAACACATCAGTAGGTGTCTTACTTAAAGTCACCGACTTAATGAAACAGAACAACAACAATGAATGAACACATAGACGAACACAAGCACCTCCAGCCTATGAAGGTTGTGAGCGACCGCTTAAACAAGTATGACGAGTTACCCAAAGGCTTTCTGCTTCAGTTTGAAAAAGCTTACAAGGAGTTTTGGCACTCTAGGGGAAAAGAAGTCCCAGAGCCTAACTGGAACAAGCACAGAAAAGAACACAAAAAATGAAGAAAATAGTAATAGACATAGAGACCAACGCTATTGAATGCTGGTCTACGCTAAAGGGTCTAAAAACGATACACTGTATCAGCATTCTAGACACAGCAACAGGAAACATCACCTCCTACAACTCTCAGATAAAGGGAGGCATTGAGACAGCTCTCAACGTCATTGGAGCTGCTGACGTAATCATAGGACATAACTCTATTGGTTTTGACTGGCCAGCTATGTTAAAGATGGACAAGGAAGGTTCTCTTTCCTTGAACCCTCCTTTTGTTGTCGATACCAAGCTAATGGCTAAGTGCGTCTACCCGGACCTCAAGACCACTGACTACAAAACAAGAGCAGTTGAGCTTAAGTATGCCGGGAGTCATTCGCTTAAGGCTTGGGGCATGAGGCTTGGTATCTACAAAGACTCACATGGAGAAACCGAAGACTGGAATAAGTGGAGCCAAGAAATGCAGGACTATTGTGAGCAGGACGTGCGGGTCACCTTTGCTCTCTACAAGCACCTAAACTCTAAAGCTCCCATCAAAGATGTTCTCATGCTTGAACACGAGTTCGCTAGCGTGATACGAAAACAGGTAGAAACCGGGTTTCCTTTCGACAGCAAAAAGGCTGAGAAGCTAGCGTCCAAGCTAATGAGCAGACGAGTGGAGCTACAGGAAGAACTGCATAAGCTTTTCCCCCCTAAAGTAATTGAGACCAAAGCCCCCGCTGGTTGGGCTGTAACTGAAGGCGATGAGACTTACACAGCTCCTACCAAAGTAGCCCTCAAAGCCAAACTTAAGGAAGCCGGGTTGAAGCAGACGCTGGCTACCAAAGCTACCAAAACTGGTAACAAGAAAGTAGAGGTCCCTTTCAACGCTGGGTCACGCGACCAAATAGCGGAAAGACTCATGGAGGAAGGATGGAAACCAAAAGCCTTCGAAGGTAAGCGCCCTGCAATCAATGAAGTTGTTTTAAAGGATATAGATACTCCAGCATCTCACGCTCTTCTAGAGTATTTGTTGATTCAAAAGAGACTAGGAGCGCTAGCTGAGGGTAGGTATGCTTGGTTGAGTATGACTCAGAACGGGCGCATCCATGGCGATGTAGATACATACGGAGCTTACTCAGGACGCTGCACCCACTCCAAACCCAACTTAGGACAGATACCTGCTACCAGAGCGCCTTACGGAGCTGAGTGTCGCGAGTTGTTTAAAGCTCCTGAAGGCAAAGTATTGGTAGGAGCTGACGCTTCTGGCATCGAGCTTCGTGTATTAGCTAGCTACTTGTCTAACTGGGATGACGGTGAATACGCTAAGACTATTGTGGAAGGTGACATACACACCGCCAACCAAGAGGCAGCTGGATTATCGACAAGAGATGAAAGTAAAAAATTTGTTTATATGTGGCTTTACGGCGCAGGTGATGCAGCTATTGGAGGAATCGTAGGAGGAGGAGAGAGAGAGGGCAAAGCGCTCAAAACGCAGTTCTTGCGTAAGATACCAGCATTGCGCTCTTTGATGAACGCTATTGACCACCGAGTGAAAACACACGGCACCCTCAAAGGTCTTGATGGTCGTATCCTTCCAGCTAGGAAAGCCTTCAGCGCTCTTAACCTATTGTGTCAGTCAGCCGCTGCCATTGTAATGAAAAAGTCTTTGGTGCTATTTAGTCAAAGAGCCGAGGGCTACGAGATGCATGCTAATGTTCACGATGAGGTTCAGTTCTCATGCTCCCCGGATAAAGCTGATGAGCTAGGTCAGCTCTTTGTGACCTGCATCAAAGACGCTGGTAAAGAACTAGGTATGGGTTGCCCCTTAGACGGGGAATACAAAGTAGGAAACAACTGGAAGGAGACACACTAATGAAGACCATAATTATTGACGGAGACATGGTGGCTTACAGAGCTGCCTTTTCCAGCGAGTATGAAACCAAGTGGGATGATGACCACTGGACTCTTCTCTGCTCAGAGAAAGAAATGAAGAGAGAGGTAGAGACCTTCTTTGAGAACCTAAGCAACAAGCTAGATTCTGATGACCTTTTCCCGGTGTTCTCTCCCTCTACAAACTACCGATACGAGCTGTTTCCTGATTACAAAGCCTCTCGGAAAAACAAACGGAAGCCGCTGGGTCTAAGGTGGCTCATTGATTGGATGATGGAGAACTATGGAGGTATCAAAGCTGAGAACATGGAAGCTGATGACTGGATTGGTATCCTATGCACCAAAGATGCAGACAAAACCATCGCAGTGTCAGGCGACAAAGACTTCGGGACTTTACCTGTAGTTTGGTATAACCCACTCAAAGACGAGACGGTCAAGACTACCGAAGAAGAAGCTCATAACTTCCATCTGATACAGTCTCTAGCCGGGGACCAAGCAGACGGATACTCTGGAGCCAAGGGAGTTGGAATCATAGGAGCGAAAAAGCTGCTCGACAAAAAAGGTTACAACTGGGAAACAGTGGTAGAAGCATACGAAAAGGCGGGGCAGACAGAGGAAGACGCTCTTCTTAATGCTCGTTTGGCCTACATTCTCCAACACAAAGACTACGACCCAAAGACCAAAAAGATAAAGCTATGGGAACCTTCGAAGTAAACGACCCTAAAGGAGAAGCAGGAGCAAAGAAAGCCCCTATGCACCTTATCCCTCCAAAGGCCATGGAGGAAGCAGCTTGGGTTCATAAACTGGGAGCTGAGAAGTATGGACCCTACAACTGGAGGGAAACAGGGGTATGCGCTACTACCTACGTTTCTGCCATTATTCGGCATCTCAACGCTTGGAGGGACGGGGAAGACCTAGACCCCGAATCCGGGCGTAGTCACCTAGCTCACGTCATTTGCTCTGCTAATATACTGGTAGACGCTGATTCCTGCGAAACCCTCCAAGACGACCGATACAAGGTTTAGGTTTGGTATATGTGAAAAATAACTCTTCTAGTTATGACCCAAGAGAACTTTTTCCCCCTCACTCCAGAGCTTCTAAAGGCTTTGGAGGAAAGGTTCCCTATGAGGGACTTTGATAACACCGCGACTCTGCGAGAACTTGACTATCATAGTGGCCAGCGTTCTGTTGTCAATTTCCTCAGGGACAGACTAGAAGAGCAAATCGAAAACTCACTATTATCAATCCAAGAATAAACCCATGTGTTTCATGTCCGCCCCAGACCCGCCACCGCTTACACCAGCGCCTCCTATGACTCCTCCTCCTATGCAAAAGGTTGGGAAGATTAAAAACGTAAAGACCGCTATGAAAAAGAAAACAGCACGTAGAGGAGGTCAACGCTCACTCGTTATCAATAGAACATCTCCCGCTACTGGTTCACAGGGCAGCGGAGCCAAACCCTACTAAACTATGAGTTATCCCGGAAAAACAATTAACGACTTCACTGCTGATACTACTTACGAAATTCCTTGGAATGGTAGTACTGGTATGTTCGCTGTTTCAGCATCAGCTTTCAACGGAGTCGAAGCTACCCTTCAACATAAGATTGGAAACTACTGGGTGGATTTTGGAGCAGAAGCTGTTCTAGGAACAAACAGCGCTGTTATCTTTTCTTCCTCAGAGACAGAGCTAAGAGTAGTCGTCAGCGCTGGCAGTGGTAACCCTACAAGCGGGGTTATCTCCGTTAAACCAGTATCAGAAAACAAATCTTTCTAAGATGCCTTATAGACCAAGTCTAGTATCACCCACTTTACGCCCGGTTCTTCGTCCGCTGGTGCAACAAGTGTTCGGCTACTTTGACCCACTTAAACTTGACCCTTATCTTTACTTTGATACTAGGGAATCAATGGTGGGTACATTAGAAAACCCTACGCTAGACTTGGACCCATCTAAGCCCGAGACACTCGACGTTATCACAGCGACCCGCAGCGGCACCGCGACATACACGGATGCCAATGGTAACATAGCGACCGCCGCAGCCGACACGGTGCGAGTTGACTACACGCAGGGCGAAGAGCTGACACCGACGAAGTTTCAGAATATTGGATATACGGACTTTGCTAATTCATATTGGATTGCCCGTGGCTTTACAAAAGTTGGGACTGTAGATGGTCCGCTTGGTTATACTGGGTATGAGTTTCTTGAAAATAACTCTAATTCAAATCCCGCTGTACACGTGAATAGTGACTTATCAGATGGGTCATTTCAGACGTTTGGGGTCTGGCTAAAAGCAAGCAGTCCAATTTCTATTGCGCTGGCTACAACTGGTAGCAATAGAACTTCTACAATTAATGTAACTACGGAATGGCAGTTCTTTTCATGCACCGATAACTTCAACGGCACTGGCGGACCACACATTGGAGGTTTTGCAACAATCACTCAGGGTTCTGGTGTTACTCTTTTCGCCGCAATGCCACAGCTCGAAGAAGGCACAACCGCGAGCGACTTCGTGGAGAACACAACGGGCAGCCCGAAGTTCATCGCGAGTGCAACCTACGGGCCGCGTGTGCCGATGATACTGGTGGAGCCGTCAGCGACTAACTTGGTGGCTGACTCAAACACATTTGGCAAAGCGTCAGGAGTAGTAAGGCTAGGAACAGACTTTGAAGGACCAGATGGGACAAACACCGCTGAAGGTTACGGCTCTATTCCTGCGACTAACGGAGAAAAAGTATCCAGCACAGTAGCATCTGTTTCTGCTAATACTGAATACGTCAGTAGTGTTTGGGTTAAAGGAGAAGCAGGTAAAACCGCGAAGTTTTTCGCAAAACGCAGTGGGGGGGGGACTTATGTGGCATCAAGTATCGTAACCGTGACGCTTACTGGTGAGTGGCAACGAGTAACTGGGATGGTTATGACAACCTTAAGTGACAACACTGGAATCACCATTAATTTACTTGGTTCCTCTTCAGGAACAAGTGCCGACGAAGTTTATCTATGGGGCGCACAAGTAGAGACCGGAAGTGTCGCCACGTCCTACATCCCGACCAGCGGAAGCACCGTGACGAGACAAGCGGATGACCTTGTGATTTCCGGCAGTGACTTTACGGACTTTTACAATAGCTCTGAGGGGACGGTATACATTGAGTTGACTTCAAAAGATGATGGAAGAAACAGCTATCCAGTTTATTTCACTCAAAATGGTGCTGGCTTTGCTTACCGCAACAACGGAACTTGGGCCATTCAAAAGGACGGGATTCCGAATATGTATTTAGTTTCGTGGGCAAATGGTGGTTTTGTTTCAGATTCTTTAATCATCTTAGGAAGCTACACCGCTGGAGATTTAACAAGAGTGTCAGTATCTTATGACTCTAATTCCTATGAAGGCTCCAAAGATGGCGCATCGGTTGCGACTTCAACACCAACAACAATGGCGACCACTTTAGTTGATAGACTGTATGTTGGTGGCTCTGCCGATTTCCAAAACAGCAGCAGAATAAAGCGTCTCATCTACTGGCCATATTCGTCTGACCGTCTCTAACTTTATATTTAACCAATGGCACTCAATCTATCCACCCTGACCAGCCCAGCGACATCTGGTGATGTTCTCGCCGAAGCCCTGACGACAGCCGATTTTCTGGAGCCGGTGCCG
>Ga0208767_1002805_pt1 | contig 12951 bp, 14 predicted proteins | sample VirMetDEL_Mar_21_FD_184514 | JGI IMG/M metagenome (GOLD analysis project Ga0208767, IMG submission 184514) | Aqueous microbial communities from the Delaware River and Bay under freshwater to marine salinity gradient to study organic matter... | ecosystem: Environmental > Aquatic > Marine >... | reverse complement strand
TCTTTTAAATTATCTAATATATTATAATCTCTTTTAGAAATAATATATCTATTTTTCTCTCTATCATAAGCACTTATAAAACCTACACCCCAAGATGTATTGGCATTAGGGTAATCTAATCCTGTTAAAGTTTTAAATTGTTCTAGGAAAAATACCTCACTATTAGTTTCAAAGAATTCTCGCATACCTCTTAAGGAGATTTCCTGTAAACCTTGCCCTAATTGAAATATCTTATTCTTGCTTAAGAAGATAACACCTGTTTCTGTTGTCTGTATAGTTTGGTTATAATCAACACCTAAATAACCACCCTTAAGTGATTTAATTTGTATTGCTGGTAAACCTAAGAAACTACCCGTACCAACCTTAATAGTACCACCTTCTTGGTCTTCTAATGTTTTATAATTTGCATTTAGTAACCACATAGAGTCTGTAGTATGCGTATATATTTTATCATCTTGTGTAAAGATAGAAGTTATAGACCCCTTAGATGATGGTAAGTCTTTATAATTATTAGCTAGGAAGACTCTGTATGCATCAAAAGTATCTTCTTCAGTAGCTGGATTAGAATAATAGATGCGCCTCTTAAACTCATTATAACAAGCATTACACCAATCAAAGAAAGGTCGTACTCCTACATATACTTTAAAATTAGGTTCTTCTAAGTAATCAGTATTTAATTCATAATAGTTAGGTATTAAGTCGCACTTTACTAATGTCCCGCCACCATCTATTACACCATCTAAATCTAAAGTACCTTCTAATGTTATAAATTTGCGCAATTCAGAATAATCAATGGAATAACTTTTAGGATAATAGACCTCAAAATTTTCAGTACCTTCATTACGTAAACCACAATTTACTATAGACTCAGTATAAAATTTAGTTAGTATTCTCCAGTTTGCTTGGCTCCATGCACCTGATGCATCAAATGCATTGTTAATAGGATACATAATACCTCCAGGATTTGGCTTATATGCTAATTTAGCTTGTCTACGCATATAGAGTGCTGAAATAAAAGTATCTCCTCCAAAGAAGTTAGTAACTACTGGACTACCATCATAAGGTATAAAGTCACTAGCTTTCATATATGTTAAGCCCTCTATGTTACCATACTGACTAGGTATATATTGTTTTAATGAGCCAAAATAAAAAGTTGCTTTTTCAGTATAGTTAGCTCCATTCATATCAATATTTGAAGCAGGGTCTGGGACATCTGATTCTGTTTGTATAATCTGTACTTCTTGTTGTTCTAAGTTATTTACTTGGTGATCAAAAAAACCATTTAAGTAAGAGTCTGCATCTATATATGCTTGCTTAGTAATAACTCTATTAGTAAATTCAGGTACATAATCTGCATCTTCCGGATCTCCAGTAGTTAACCATGCATATCTATAAAGTGGTGTACCGTAAAATTGCATTTGATATGTAGAAAATTCCCCAGTAGTTACATCTGTAGGTCTCCTGGTAATATATTTATTCTCAGCTTTAAAATAAGTTGAGGGTAATCCTATATCAGTTAGTTTACCCCTAGGAGTATGTATTCCATGTAAAGCTTCTGAACCATTAGATATCTTAGCTGCTATTGTATATTCTGTAGCTCCTGCACCTCCTGCAGTAGTATTATATGCTTCTGAATTCCAAGGATATGGTTGAAAATAACAACTTTGTTGTGAAAGAGTAGTACCAGCTTCATCAGTTTCTATATTGAACTCTTGGGAAGCATACAACATTCTGGTCATAAGACCCTTATCTAGTACAGAAGAATTAACATCATCTCGCTTAACCCTGACAATATAAAAACCCGCAATCTCTTCTGCATATTCTTCAGGTGGTTCTATATCAGAAGCTTCTATAGATAAGTAATAACCATAAACGTGATCTTCATTAGTATTACTTAATAAAGTAGCATCAGGCATCTTGTGATGTCTAATATTACCTTCTGGATATATTCTATCACCATTACAATCAACATCATCAGGGTAAGCTATTTCACTTTCCCAATAAGCTAAATCTCCTTCATAAGGTATTGTAGTAGATGCTGTGCTTTGTAAAGTAGCTGTATTATATACTTGCCATCTTTCTAAGAATGACCCAGCATCAGTTATATGTGCAGCATCTTCTGTTGGTAAATCAATAGAACCTACTGAATACTCAGTATCATCCCAACCATCTATAGGTAATGGTCTAGAATGGTAAGTATTAGGATCAGAAGAACTAGGTAATATTCCTATAACTCCTGTATTTTTTAATCTACCAGGTATGTGAAATGCTTCTGTTTGGAATCCATTTTTAAATACCCAAATTATACCTAAAGCATAAACTTCATCTTTCATGTAACCCCTAACATCTACATAGGCTTGATATCCTTTATGCCCAGCTTGGCTAGAACTATTCGTACTTTCATTTAATCTTAAATGGGCTTTCCAACTAGTCTTATAAGTATTTGCTTTTTGTTGAAATAGTGATGGTGTATATGCTGGCTCAGAAACACCTGCAATTAATAATCTATTATCGTATTGAGTTATATCTTCAGCAGCTTCTAATATTACACTATTAATAGTAATACTGTTAAGAGCTGTAGGTGATAAGTCTTCTAAACTCCTTAATGTAAAAGAATCTAAAGTTGTATCTCTACTATCAGATACGTATGCTGTAGTAGCCCCTTCTGTTTTTGCAACTATGCCTATTTTATAATATGGATATCTAGTATCTAGATTATCTATAGAAAAAGTTATTGATTTTGTTGTAGGGACACCAGGAGCTCCATCAACTGAATTAAAACTAGTATATGCATCATCTGTAACTGGTATAGTGTTTGTAATGTCTCCCCAACCTACTTCATTAGAATTACTATCTACATAAGATATTGTAGCATGGTATGTTCCAGCTACTAAACTTCCTCCTGAATTATTTACTGTAGTATCTGAAAAGTAAGGGTAATCATAATCAGGAGCTAATTTAAATTTAGTTAAATCCCAACCATCTCCCGTACTATTTGCAGTTGCTTGAGTAAAGCCATCTTTTAAATAAGTATCTAGGGAGTCTAAATTAATAGATAACAGTAAAGGTGTACATAGATATATAATTCTATTGCAGCCATTAACTAGTCTATATTCTCCTCTAACTTGTTTAGTTTTGCTGAAAAGTTTTTCTGTGAAATCTTTAGATATAATATAAGGTGTGTATTCATCCCCTTTTTGAACACCTATCTCAAACCAGTTACCTTGTAAACTAATAATTACAGCTTCATTGTTAATAGTATTAACATGTCCTATTTGTTTTCTATCTAAAGAGTAACTTACTGTAGTACCTTTTTCATTAGATACATAGCCTAATTCACCCTCATCACCTATATTAACAGTATTGAGTGCAAACCTATAAGTCCCTTTTGGATTAACCATAGGGGACCCGTCTAAATACATACCTTTACTAGTATCTGTAACCATATTATATACTTAAGTCTTCCTCAGGTCTATTTGCAAATCCTGAGTAATAATCTCTTTCTTTTCTAACTAATCTATTTTCCTGCTGCCTCCAATTTTCAAACTCATCTAAAGTGCGGAAATTCCTTAACTTACCATTAACAGATTTTCTTAGAAAACTCCATCTCCTAGCATAATAAGTGAATAATTCTGCAGCACCTTGCTCTTTCATATTAAGTCTATATTCCCATAGACGCATCATTATGTAACTTCTCAAGGCCTCTAAATAATCTTCATCATCTGGTACTAGATAGTTACCACTTTTATCTTTAGCGTATCTCCTGTAAGCTATACAAATAGTACCTGTTTTAAAAGTAGTCTTTAACATATTATTAGGATATACTTTATATTCATGCTCAGCATAACCACTTAAATTAGCACAAGTATCACAATGCGCACTTACTGCAAAAGGTGATTTAGCTAACCTTAAAGGTTTGTACTGACTTATAAACTGCATAGTTTCTAGGAATCCGGTATAATATAAATCATTATCATGACCTAAATCATTTTCTATTTTTTGCAATTCTGCGGCTGTTATTGGATCTTCTTTATATGCTAATAACTCTATTAACTCATAATCTGAAGGTAGTTCTCCTGTATACTCATCTATGTCTATAATACCTAAAGTACTTTCATACTGGATGGGTATTCTAAGTTTTCTCATAGCCCTAAGTCCCCATTCCATTACATCATCTTCAGACCACTGTTGTTTACTGATAGTTGCAATTAAATCGCCTAGCACCATATTTAAGGGTGTCCATTTCATTATTTAGATACGTATTTTAGTATTGTATTTTTATTTATAATATAATCTGAAAGCACTTCTTTAGCATTTTCAGCAGGTCTAAATCTGTATAAAGTTTTATTAGGAAGATATACTTTAGCCTTATTCCATTTGAATCTAGCATAATATCCTAATGAGTGTAAGTTTCTAAATTCTATAAGCTTACCAGTCTTCCTATAATGTCCAAAATTTATTCTATAATTATCCGCCTCTACTGGTCTTTTTCTAACATAAATAGATCCAGCACCTCCCAGTAAATCAAATTCTTTTCCGGTGTGGGCTAGATATCTTACTAAATATTTATTAAAATCAGCACTTACTTTTTCATAAGTATCTGCGCTTACATTTAGTCTAGAACCTTTATATTCCTTTCTATACATCCTGCCTAGGTACTTTAACGTTAGCCTGGGCGCTTTCATCTCGCGAGTCATTTTCTCTATCTTGTGGTGTGCTATTTACTACTCCTAATATTTCTTGATAAGACATCTTTAGAAGCGTATCAACTAGCTCCTTATCCATAGGAAATTCAGAAGTCAATGGATCTAAACAAGTATTACCGTCACAATCTGTAACTTCTAATGGGTCATAGAATACAGCATTTAATGTTACTTTTTCTAAATCTGTATTGTTGGCTATATATAGATAACCTTTATGTATAAAACAACATACCCTATCTTTTTTATAGAATGACATATTGCTGTATTTAAACTCCTGCATAGTTGTTAATGGTATATCATTACCATACATATCTGTTACATAGTTTAATATATAATTATTCCTACTTGTAAGAATCTCTGGAAGGGGATCAGTTGACCTTAGAAGAGGACAACCTACCCCAGAAGGAAGACAATTACAATCCATGAGTGTGGATTTTTCCAGAGATACACAAGGGAGAGTTTGAAAGTTAAAATCACTTACAAAATACTGTTTATCTACTTTACGCCTAATTAGGAGAGCCCTAAAGTTCTTAAGCATAAAATATAAATACCTATCAGTTAATCTGAAACTTCTAGGTTCCGGGCCATTGTTTATGGATGTTTTTAAATATCCTGTAAGTTCTTGTAAAAGCATTTTTTAATTTAATACTGTTTGATATTTTGAATCTGCTATAGTAAAATACTTTCCACAGCTTTTGCAATTCATTTGCCTTCTTTTAATTCCAGCTGCAGATACTCTTGTTTTACTACAATATGTTTTATTGCTAGAACATTCTGGACAGTGTATAACACTAAGTCCTGATTTCATAGCATAATTTATTTTGTTTGGTGCGTAAGGATTTATTCTATGAAATACTTTTTCTAGAAGTATTACATCCTTTTCGCAATATTCTGCCATAGTCTCTAAAGCTTCCATAGCTTCTTTTCTGTTATTACCACAGACATCCTTCCATAAGCTAAAACCTCCAGTACTTAATTTCTTATCTTTAAATAATAATTGAGCTAAGTAATCTAGTTTGTTAGATGGAAGTCTAAATAAACGTCTAGCTAATTTAAGTGTATCTATAGAATCTATAGTAGGTGGTACTTTAATACCATGTATTAAACATCTACCCCTTATCCAAGGTATGTCAAAACCATCCCCATTATGAGCTACTACTTCATCAGCTTGCTCCATAACAGCTACGAATTTTTTTAACATTCCTTTATCTGATTTAGAACTGTTCCAAGTTAGCGTGTGTACTTCTTCTTCGTGTTCCCACTTATAGGAAATACATATAATAGCTCTTTCTTCTATAATATTATCAGGTGTTAATCTTATCTTATTACCTACATTCCAAGAGTATACTACTAAAGGAGACGTTTCTATATCAAAAAATAATCTTTTTTTATTCACTATAAACAAAATTTGTGTAAATTTAATAAAAAGTATTGCTTATTTAAAATAGTTACAACTGTTCTATTTAGAGCCTTAAGTTACAACTTTAACAAAGCTATAAGTAAAACTAATAATATAACCAGTAAAAATATTTCTATTTTCTTATTGAACCATGACGGATCCTTTACATATACTACTTTCTCAAAGGAATATAATGCTTCTATGTCAGTTAATTTAGTCCGTAAACTATAAGTATTATTGTCTAAGGGTTCTAATATAGTCTCTACTGTTATCTTGAAACTATCAGTTTCAAACACTTCTATGTTATTAATAGTAGTATCTATGAACTCTATTTTAGTTATATACTCTGTTACCGGCTTTATAATCTCCTTGCATATCTCTGGTAAGTCTAGTTCTGCTAAAATAGAATCTAAGTTTTGTTCAATTTTTAATGTATCTACTACAGATTCAAATATAGTATCTGTTTCTATTACAGGTATTTCCATTACTACAGTATCTTGTACTAGTATATTAGGATCTTTTTGTACAGCTTTATTTAAATACCAGGCCGCACTACAACTGGATAAAAATAGGAGGGCCAGAAGCCCTCCTAAAAAAATAAACCTACTTCTCATTTACACTTATCTTTAAATAACCACTTAAAGTACTTACACCATCTAGGCTTAGGTTCTGGTTCTGGTTCTTCTTCTATTAATTTTGTTTCTACATATAAAAATCCATAAGAGTACGGAGGTATATGTAGTGTAATTTCTTCTCCTGCTATTACAGGTTTAACTTCTGGGATGATAATTGTTACACCATCTATTTCAAAATCTGGAGTAGAACCACCTGATTTAAAAGGTGCATCCCCAGATGAACTATAAGAACTTAATCCCATAAGTGTTTCTCCATAAGTATCTATAATATCTAATGTTGTATCTACTGTTACTGTAGATGTTATTGCGCTTCCTTGTGTATTAATAAATGTTAAATAATAATCCCCCTCCTCAGTAATCATACTTACATCTTCAATATTTTGATGTAGCTCAGGAATACTTGATACTAACTCATAAGTAAAAAAGCTTAGCCTAGGTACAGTAGATTCTTCTGGAAATCTGTAATCATCTTTTTTAGTTGCTGGAGACATACATCCCGCAATACTTAAAGATACTCCGTTATGTTCTAATAACGCTTCAAATTTAGTTCTGTATCTTAGCCAGAAAGAAAATATACCCTGAGAATAGCCTATAGTATTTTTAAAGCTTCCAGGACTAGCTATCCCAAACTCTGTAACATATACAGGTTTACCCGGGAAATATGTTTCTAGGTATATTAATATTTTATCAAAATGGTCTGTAGTCATAGCTTCTTGTGCTATACTCTTATATTTAGAGTTTAACTCTTCATCAAAGTAATTAGATACTTTATCAATAACCCTTTTAACTGGCATATCTGCTGTTGAAGGCATCTCTCTACCATCAGGATAGATGTGGATACAAATACTATCTTTAGCAGGTGCATTAGCAATATACTCCTTTGCTTTGTTATTCCACTGTTCATGTTTATTACTAGCTCCCTCTACAAGGCCAGAAGTGGGCCTAGGAGCTAAGAAAATAATAAAAGGGGTATATGGCATCAAAATAGCTACTGCGTCTCTTAGAGGCAAGAATTTAGCCTTATACTCATCAAAGTCAAAATTAGCTTTTTGCTTATTGTAATATTCATTATCAGCTTGTACTGCTATAATATTAACTTCATCTTTTAAAATATTAAGTACAGCTATATTTTGCTCTACTGTAAAAGTGTCTAATCCTGCAGTATAAATTACATTAAGTTGTTTTTCTGCATAATCAAATTTTTGTTTGAGTTCTATTAAAGCATTAGCTTCATTCATAAGAATCTCAAATGTTTCAGGTTTATCAGCTCTGAAACGTAGTGTAAAATCATTAGGTGCTACAGCGCCTGCTATCATCATATCTGAAAAATCAGTAGATGCTTCAAACCAGTTAGTACCATTAAAACCTGTGTTCATGTTTATTTTTTAAATGGAAAAATTCTATTTATTGCTTCTTGACGTTCTTCACATAAACATCCTTCTTTCTTTTTTATACCAAAGAATCTAAATATTCTTTCTAATAAATCTCCTAATCCTTTCATTACCATCTCGCTTTTGTTACTCTAATATCGTAATGTACGAAGGTGTTATACAATCCTATTCCCCCTTGTTTCATACTTCCGATACTGATTAAATGTTCAATAATATCTTTTAGTTCCTTAGGTGTCATATTTTTTACAACTATATCAGCTGCTTTAGCTTTTAAATGCTGAGACTTGGGGGAACCTCCCACGGCATTATTGTGTGTTACTGTCCTATAACCTGAATTTATTTTAATAGGTTTATTTATATAATCTCTTAGTACTTGTAAATTATCTGCTAATTTTTGCACATTAAATCTATAAAGGTTTGGTACTGGAGTACCATCCTTACATGCAAATTCAGAAAGTTTAAAGTTTTTTGTCAGATTCTGTTTTATCCTGGGCATCATTAAAAGTATGCATAGCGTCATTAAACATGTGTACAAATTCTTCTGCTATAGTATGTCCTCCAATACCTACTACATATTCTTCCCCTACTATAAGAGGATATTTAATAACATAAACACTCTTGATACCATCTTCAGTTTTAAGTGGTTCTATGTATGCTTTAGGTTTTTTAGATTTCATTATAAGTAAATCATTTCTATGGTATATTTCACCTATTTCTTTCCCCCAAAACTCTATATCAGTTTTACCTAAATAATCTTCTCTAGTTTTACCTATTTTCTTTAAGTAAAGCTCTTCATACTCATCATTAAGAGATATCATGATACCAGCCTCATCTTTCATCCAAGCGGGTGTAGGTAATGTAGGTGATGCGAATTGTAATAATTTAAAATCAGCAGCTAATTTATTAAATCTTTTTTCTAGGATACTATTTTTTTCAGAACATAATTCTTCTGCTTTTTTTATTTCATTAATTTCAGTTCTTAGCAATTGATTATCCTTTCTAAGTATATCCCCGTCAGTCCTAATAGCATTAAGAACAGCATTAAAATCCTCTCTGTTAGAAGCATTTAAGTTAACTGATATATTACTATCTGTTTCCTTCTCTTCTTTTTTTAGTTCTCTTCCCCTCCAGATATTAATACCTGCAAAGATATTAAATATCCCAGAGACTATAAGTATAATTAATTCTGTGCTCATTATTTAAACCATTCGTAATTACCATAATATTCATAAACTTTATTTCCCCAATAATCTTCCCCTTCAGCAGAGTAATGTACTAAATCTTCAACATAGTGGGATTCCATTGTTTCAGCTGGAAGCCATAGATAGCATCTATCAGTACAATATACTTTATAACGTCTGTGATCCTCTACAAACCACTTATTAGCCCAACCAGTGTGATAGCAAGATGGTTCTGCATGTTTTGCGGCTGTACCATAATTATATGTCCTAGAAGCTAAATCTAGAATAGCTATATTTGGGAATTTAATCTGCAATGTCATAAAGAAATCATTAAGCTTCAATTTAAGACTTTCCGGAGCTTCTGGAAATCTAGCATCACCATTATCTCTTAAATCATCTTGCATTGTCCATACCACATTTACATCTTCCCAGGTTAGGCCATTAGCAGCTAATACACTATTAGCATTACTCCAAACACCATCAGCAGGATCTATCCACCTATTAATATCTCTAGCGGGCACACACAAATTAACTATTTTAACATTTGTATTATTAAGTTCTATGACTTTATCTGCTATTTGTTTAGGTACACTTGCCCCTACAAAAGCTATTACAGGATCTTTTAATAATTTAGGCCTTTTAAACCAGTGTCTTGAGTTAGAACCTAATCTAGTAGTGTACCCAAAATAATCTCCTTTTTCTGTAAGAGGTGTAGCTGTAAACATGTTTTATTTATTTAATTTATCAAAGTAAAGTGTCCAAGTAGTATGAAATCCTGCTGTCTTAGCAATCCAAAGTGTAGGTATAAGTAACGGGTGTATAAAAGCTATCAGTATTGCAGAAATAATTAATCCCCAGTACTGAATAAACTTAGTTACATGAAACCCATCTGTTAGAAAAGATAGTATATTCCTAAATAACCAACTACCTCTATTGTTTTTATTTTCCCAACTAATAAAAGGATTCCAATATTGTTCATTAGCTTTAGGAAATCTAAGTTTAAATTTACTATATCTAAATAGTAGGGTATTATTTAGCCCTTCACTCATTCCTGATACAAAGGCTAATATTGCTGATATAATTGTTAATGTTATCATATTGCATTAATATAGGTTGTCAACAGAAAAAATTGTAGATATAACTGCACCATTGTTTCGTGATACAGTTTGTCTACTATTATATTTAATAGCTGACGCTCCGTCTGTTCTTGTATGTGTTTGTATGGTAGTTGATTGCTCATTTCTTAATTCAATGTATCTTGATTATCCCAAGTTTCATCTAAAACTTCAACCCATTGCATAGTGTCATCATAACTTGTGTGCTTGATGATTGAATACAAATCTAATTGAGTTGGATGCTGTCTTGGTTCTGCCCACCTTGTAGTAGTACCGTTATAACCTTCTCCTTGCGTTACTATATTATCATAGTTTTCCGCTTCTTCTTTTGTTCCTATGTAGTAGCCGTTTGTCATAATTTATTGTTTAAGTTGTTATTTATTCTGTTGTATCAGGTTCAGGGAAGTATTCAGGGTGCAACTCCTTGCACTTCTCCACCCATTCTGCTATTGCGCTACTTGAGCCAAAAACATGAACACCCATCGGTGGGCACCAAACCAACTGATTACTCCAACTTGCGTCGGGTTCTCCATCCCACAATACATCTATGTGATAAGTCGAAGTCATAACGGGTGGTGTTACCTCGTTTCCTTCCTCATCGTAAACTGCGGGTGTAACAACAAGGTTGCCTAAGTGTACGATTGCGTGAGAGTGAGTAGGGTTACCTTCCTCATCTACGCCTAATGCGTTTAGCTTTGTAGTCGCTGCTCCTTTAGAACCAAAGCTGTATTTTCTAAATACTTTTTTCATTATATTGTTGTTAGTGCGATACATTCGCTATCAGTTAATGCCGTTGGGAATACTAATGATTGCTTATTTTCTATTGCACCATCACCAATCCAAAATGCAGTGCTATTAATAACAATTGTATCCAATGAAGCAGCAAATGTAAATGGTGTATTGTTTTCGTATTTAACGCCATTAACAAATAATTTAAGTCCAAACGATTCATCATATACAACTGCAACCTTGTATGTTTGTGCGACAGATATATTACCACCATTGACTTGAAAAGAAAATGAACCAATTCTAATCCTTGCATTAATAGGATTAGAACCCCTTAAATGAACTGATGATGATGTAGTTTGATTAAAATAAAAAATATCCATAGGGTCTGATGTCAATGGCACAAATTCAATAAAAAATGTTCCTTGCGTTTGACCAATTAAACTTGTGGCACTTGTTTTAATACAAATATCAATATTCCTTGTCACACTAGTCCCATAAGTAGGTATGTAGGATGTTGGGTAACTTCCTGCTTCAAGTTGTGCGCCATAAATATAAACACCACTTGAGCCATCGCCTAAATATGTCTTAATATTGTCTGCATTAGTAACCCCAATATATGCTCTTGATGTTGTGTCAAAAGCATCATATGAAACAATACATCTATACCAACCATTGCCATAATCCTCAATGCTTGCACTTGAATTGTGTATTGTGCTTTCAGTCCCTATTGTTCCATCACTTAAATTAAACCAAACAAGCGCACTTGCTTCGTGTTCTAAATAAATCCAATTTCGTTCTGCGGCTTTAGCAAAAAAACTTTCTGTATATCTATCCCCAGCAACCGCAGTTATAATATCTGAAGATATTTTATGTTGTGCCGTTGTGGCATTTTCAATCAGTTTGGCAGCATTTGTCATTCCATCTGGCGAAACCGCATCATTGTCTGTAATTGAAACATCTGCTTTTAACCAATAACTACCCCCAAAATACTCCGACTGGCTTACAAGATTCGTTCTCTGCGGCTCTAACAAGAGTGCTGGACAACTTGCCCCTCCGCTATAATCTATTCTCGGTAAGTCCTCTAAGATACCTGCTTGTGCAGTAGACGCACCTGTTTCAATGTAGTCTGTTGCGGCAAGGCCGTTTTCTAATTGAGCCCCCCAAACATAAACACTATCGTTGGTAGGGTTAGTGAATAGATTTATAATAGATATAGACCAACCGGTACTTGTTACATTTCCCGTTAAAGTTAGTCTAAACCATCCATCTGATAATTCAGTGGCTGTTGCACTAATAGCGTTAGCTCCAACTGTTGAAATAGTTTTAGTGCTAAAGTTAAAAGTGGCATTTGCAGTGTTTCCTACCAAATCTAATCTTATCAAAACAGTATCACCAACATTTTGTTTTACATAAATTGAATAGGTATAAATCCCAGCTGATGAATAAACGCCACTCGCTCTTAATTCACTAACGGTATTTACTCCAGAGGTTTTTGTGAATAAGTCAGCAGTTAAAGAACCATCGGGTGCGGTTGTTTGATTTGTTGTAAGCGTACCAAGGTTTTTGAGGTAATATGGATTATCAAACTCTTCCGAATACTTCAAAAGATTTTCTCTACCCTTCTCAATTAACCCATTCTCATCTACCCTCGTAGCAGCTAAATTGCTACTACGTGTAAAGGTGAAATCCCCAGTTCCATCGGTAGGTTTAACTGAATATAACTTACCATCTTTAGCACCGTCTGGGATTAGTACTAAACTTGCATCATCGAATAAACTCATAAGGCTTTCAAATTATT
>Ga0208767_1002803_pt1 | contig 12951 bp, 16 predicted proteins | sample VirMetDEL_Mar_21_FD_184514 | JGI IMG/M metagenome (GOLD analysis project Ga0208767, IMG submission 184514) | Aqueous microbial communities from the Delaware River and Bay under freshwater to marine salinity gradient to study organic matter... | ecosystem: Environmental > Aquatic > Marine >... | reverse complement strand
CATTTGTACTATCAAAAATAGTAAATGGATTAGAAACTCTTAGTCTTCCAAATGCATCATAAGCATTTGATCCATTTCCACCACCAATAACTGTAGGTTCTACATTTACATTATTACAAGACATTAGCAACCAAACCTCATATTAAACCAAGTAAATCGTTCTACTTCTTGTTTTATATCTTCTTGAAATGAAAAATTTAATTGATTTTTTAAAGTTTCTAAAGATGCATTTAACTGACGTTGATTAATTGCATCATATTCTTCTTTAGGCTCTGGTATTTGTACTGTTATTTTTGCCATTATCTTCTACCATCTGGTTGAAAGTCAAATCTAAATAAACCTAACCTCCAATTTTCGTCAATTGCAGTATTTTCAATTTTTAATGCAGCAAGTCTTGCTCTTGCACGTAAGTCTACTTTATCTGTCGAACTGTTAATAGTAAAAGGTCCGAGAGGCGAGGAACTTGCAGTATCAGCAGGGTAATCTCTTAATTGCATTGTTATTATAGCATTCCCTTGTAAAACTTTAAAGTCTGGTACAAGTCTTCTTATTTTAATAAAATACTCTCCATCTCCATTAGCATCTAAATCAAAATCTCCAGATTCAATAAATGCTTGTATAGCTGTTGCATTACCATTTGCATCTACTTCATTAACACCAGTTTCATGTTCATAGTAAATAGATTTACCTTGTGATGATGAAATACCATTTACTACTGGAAAACTAGGTGTACTGTTTTGTTCAAATTTTGTGCCATAAGGTTTTTCAAAAACTACTTGATCCATATAAGAATTTCTTGCTAAAGTTCCTGTAACCCAAGTTCCTTCTAAATAATTGTAAGCTACCATTCTATTTACAAATTGACTAGAGGCATCAGGATAGAACCATATTATTTCATTAAATAAACTATTATGAGACGCATAAACTTGTTGGCCTGCATTTTGGTTTATTCCAGGATTAGTGCCTGTTGTTTTAAAAACAAAATCTTCTACTGGACATTGCATTCGTTTAACAGAACCATCGTAAATAAAAAAACCACCTTCATCAGATAACCAATAAACAGAAGTGTCAACAAAGACCATTGAATTTTGTCCAATAATTCCACAATTAGATCCAACTTGTCTTATTGAAAATGTAAATGGAGGACCAACAAATTGCATTACATAAGCAGAAGTATCAGTTCCGACAAAAGTAAAATCTTTACCTTGCACTGCACCCCGTATTTCACTACCAGAATCTAATTGAAAAGTACCAGCTGTGTTAACAGAATTTGGTTGATAATCACTTATGTTTTCTTGGTCTGAAAATCTAATAAACATTTTATCTTGTGTAGTTGGATCTCCTAATGTTGTTTCAGTTCCTAAATGAAATAAGTGCCTATCTCTATCTGATACAATAGTCATTAAAGATTTTGTAGGGTTATTAGGAATAGATACAGCTCTTGTTTGTAAAGCGCCTCCACTCACTGATACAGGACTCCATTGAAAAGATCTTCCATTATGAACTGTTGCAATTAAAAATTGTCCATAATTATCTAAAGACCAAAGACCAGGATCAATTGAAGTATCAGAGGAGGTTCTAGGAGTACCCCAAGTTGATGTACTCCATGTGCCTGCACCCCATCCATAACCAAGAGTTTGAACCAAAGGGCCTATTTCTATATAAGGTAATGGGTCTAGAGTTCCATCATTAGTAGCTCCAGTCCCTGTCTCTGCTGAAGGCATTTCAATCGTAAATGTTGTTGCAGAAGGTGTTGTTTGTATTTCAAATATAACATCATCAAAATCTGTCGCTGTGTAATCTGTATCAGGCGAAGTAAAAGAACCCGCATTTTCAAATGTTATAAGATCGCCTGGGTTTAGATTGTGTGTAGCTGTAGTAGTTACTGTAACAATTGCAGAACCATTAGTAGTAGTAATATCTGCGCCTGTTTGTTGTCTGTCAGGATCAATTGGAGTTATGTCATAAAAATTACTAGAATAATAAATATAAAGACATCTATTTGTACCTACAGCTGCGTATTTTCTTCCATCTAAATCAACCCATGAATGTTGTTTTCTTGCTATTCCTATTAAAGTATCTGAATTAGTTTGAAGCCATCCTCCAATTTTTTCAGGTTGACCATATCTAAAACGCACATTATCCCCATCAACCCAATTATTTTCATTTTGAGTATCTGTTAGTTGTTTATTGAATCCAGGTCTAAAAGGTATTTTTGTTAAAGCCATATTGGTATTTTACAATATTTGAGCTGTTAAGTATAGATACGGAAAAATTAATTAAAATTTACTTGAGAGTCTTCATTACCAAAAACTCCACTAGGTAATAAATTAAAGGCTAAAGAATACCTATTTTTTGTAGACTTATTCTCTAAAACCTTGTGCCTCAATCTACTAGAAAAAATAATTAAACTGTTTTTCTTTGGAGTTATAGTCCAGGTCCACGAATTAAATATATTGTATTCAGTAGGTTGCATACTAAAAGAATCTTTGTGATCATTAAAAAATTGTATTTGAAAAGCAGGATCATAATCTGGATAATATATTCCACTTAACCAATTATTAGAATGACAATGGTCATCTGAACTTCCTTGGGGTAATGTTTTAGTTAACCAAGATCTAGTAATACTAAAATTACAATTATATTTATAAACATTATTAATAACATCTTTCACACAATTGTTTATTTCTTTTTGTAGAGGTAAGTAAGATTTTAAAATGTTTTTATTTTCTGATTGATAAGAATAAGTATTATTAGGAGTTTGGATATAATTTTCTTCAGTAAAATTTTTTAAAGGATTATTATAAATATTTAATTGATATACAAATATATTGTTAGCAACAACAGGTATATTAGATATTAATTTCATTTAATTACTATAAAAAAATGCGTTTAAAGTTAGTCTACCATTATGAATGTCTGTTCCAAAATTTAGTATAGATCTATGTGGAGTAGCTGAATTAAACACTATAGCTGTATTCTTAACATACTTTGTATCGTTTATTATTCTATAATCTTGTTTTTTTACCTCATTAAATAATTGTGTACCTGAATCATAATTAGTTTCATTCAAATAAATAATACAAGTATATACACCACTATCTGTGTGTACCCAATCTTTGTCTTGGTCTTCCGCCAACCTTAAATGTAAATATAAACCTATATCTAAACCTTTTGTATCAATACTTGGAAAATTTCTTCTAAATTCATTTAAGAACAAAAACCCTAAAAAAGGATGGTTATCAAATATTTCTAAACTTCTAAGACCAGGCCATGTATCTTTAGTATTAGTAATATTATTAAATTCATTTTGTGTATATAATGGAATATCTTTTATATAGTTATGAAATCTATTTAAATCTAGAAAAAAATTATTAGCTACTTGTAACATTTTATAAATAATCTTTTACTGAAGAAGGTAATCCTAAATGAGGTCTACCATCATATAAATTTGTTTTTTTAAATTTAGAATTAGGATCGTTGTAATGTAAAAATACTTGACCACAATCTTTTCCTTCAAAAGCATTTCTCCAATGTTCTAAGTCATGTCCTCTGTAAACTAACATATCTCCAGGTTCTAATAAAACTTCTGTTCCTGGTTTTTCCTCAGAATGATATATTTTATTTTCATCATGGTAGCCTGATTTGGGATTTTGATTTATATAAATAGGCCAAGGGTCTCCTCCTAAATTTAATGTAGTTGATATTTCACAACTTTCTCTGTCTTTGTGTCTGTGAAGTATGTCACCTTTTTTATAAATTCTAGCATATGCGTATGTGGGTATTAAATCATACCCAGTTGTTTCTTTCATTTTATCTAAACATTGAAGTAGTAAAGTTTCCATAGCAACATCACCATAAATAGAATAAGTATCTGGAACTTGTTTATCTGTCCATATTCCATGTTGTGTTTCAAAAGGAGGTATTAAATTAGCTTCTTTCATTGTTTTAGCTACCTGTCTTTTCATTAAAAGATATTGATATGCAAAACTAGCGATCTCATCTGATATTGCTTTTTTCATTACAACAAAACCTATTTTTTTAAAATTATTTGAACTTGTCATTAAAAACCTCATGTAAATTTTTTCCCTAATGTCCAACACACTAATGAATATCTAGTACCTTTTGTTATAGGTTTAACTTGGTGCCAAACAAAAGAAGGAAAAATAATGATTGATCCTTGGTCTTTTATTTCCTCACAAGTAATTATATTGGAGCCGTTTGGTGTATTACGAAAATCAAATTGTACCTCCCCACCTTCATATTCTTTAGTATCTGATAAAGCTACAATACAAGATAATTTTCTAACTTTACCAATAAAATTTTTAGGGTCTTTTTCAGTGTAAGGTTTATCCCAACTATCACAATGCCAACCATAAAATTGATTTAATTTATATTTTGTAAATTGAACATTTTCACACCAATCCCATTGAAAATTCCACCCTGAATTTTTATTAGCTGAGTGAATAAAAGGAGTTATTAAATTATAAAGCCATTGATCTTCTAACCAAACAATATTCGAATCTCTTTGTTTTTTTAAATCTTTTTCTTGTTGTTCAGTTAATTTATCTTCTTCAAAACCACCTGTTACTCCAATACGTTCATTTTTAGATAAGGCATATTTAATTATTTTATCACAAGTTGGTTTTGGTATTACATTTTTAAAATACCAATAATAATTTTCTAAATTCATTTAAGAAATACTTATAGATGTATTCATGTTATTTCAACCCTATATTTAATAATATTCTAGATTGTACATCAGTAGCTGTAAAACCTTGATGTTCAAATTCATTAGGGAATAAAATTGCTTGATTTTTTATAGAGGGGTATGTTTTACCATTAATTATAGTACCACCATTACAAGTGGTAAAATTAAAAATACAGATGGTAATACCTTTTTCTGGATTATCTTCTTTTTTAATATAATAATCATGGTGACTTTTATGATAAACATTTTCTTTTTGATTTGGATAAAGATTTAATTTCATTCTTAAAGTTTTACTAAAATTATATCTTTTACAAAGTTCTATAGGAATAATATCAAAATCTTTTAAATAAGGACTATTATTTTCGTTTACAGGACTATGTAACAAATGAGTAAACATATACTTATCAATATCCTCTATTCCTTTATCTATAAAAGTATTTCTTTTAAAATACCAAGCAAAAGTGTCCGAATTTAAAATATCTTGTAATTTTTTAAATTCTTGTTGAGGTAAAAGATTGTTTACTACTTCAACTCCGCCTATACAGGCCATTGATTATTTTTTTGATATCCGTATTGAGTTTGTAATCTCCAAACACCTGGAGCGCTTCCTGCAGCCGCAGCTTCTCTTACTACAACTCTACCAGATCCTCCTGATCCGTTTGGTGTTCCAGCACCATTATTAGATCCAGCGCCACCACCTTGGTTAGCAGTACCACTTTGACCGCTTCCGTTTCCGCCACCACCGGTTCCTCCTGTTCTAACAGGTGTTCCGTTTTGTTGGCCAGCGCCACCACCACCATATGTCGTTGGACTTGGGGATGTGCTTGGACTTGCTGTATCAAAAGCCGTACCATTACCACCAGGGCCTCCTGTACCAGCGGCTGCTCCAGCTCCTCCGCCTCCGCCACCACTAAAAGTACCTAAACCTGTATTTGGTCCTCCAGCGTTTGCATATCCAGTTCCCACAGGGGCAGGTTGGCTTCCTGGAGATCCAGGGTTAGTAGCTCTACCAGCTCCTCCACCACCAGAGCCACCAGTGGTTCCAGAGTTTCCTCCAACGTCTGTGTAAGCTCCGCCTCGTCCACCACCTAAACCAGTAAGTGTACCAAAAGTAGAAGGACTTCCTGCTTGAGCGTTTGTATCGGCAGTGCTAACTCCAGCACCTCCTGCTCCTATAGCAACTGCTACAGGGGATCCAGGTAAAGTATATCCAGGAACATATAATATTCCTCCAGCTCCACCGCCTCCAGCATGTTGAGCATGTGCTCCTCCACCACCACCAATAATTAATAAATCAGCAGTAGTTGCTCCACCTGGACTAAAAGTCCCAGGGCTTGTAAAATTTGTAATTGTTTCTGGTGTATCTCTTGAAACAGGTACTGTTGGTCCTATAACTCCACCATTTCCATATGATGCCATTATGTTATTTCCTCCCAAGAAAGTGTTGTTGAATTCCAATTATAGTTTACAAAAGTTTGAGTATCTCTTGCAACCCATTTTAGTTTAGCTTCGTCCCAATGAACTTCTTTATTAACTAATTGATCTTGAGGAGGAAGTGCTACTGGTGCTTCCCAACCACAAGTTTCGTCATTTAAGACCCATGAATCAAAAAAAGGTTTTGGTTTAATAAAAGCATTTCTAGATTCATCCCAAGTAGAACCAGGACCTGCAAAATTTTTTCTAAAAGCTTTAGACTGATCACCTAAAGTTCCGTCTCCATTATAATATTTTCCCTCATCTGTATTATAAGATGTTTGAATCCATCTATCAGGAGAGATATCTCCGTAAACAGAATTTTGATGAGCAATACCTAAAGATTCTTGTTCAACCCCGTTTTCATCTAACATAACTGAATTATTAACAGCGTCAACTCTTACAACTATGTTTGAGGTATTAACTCTAGCAAAATGTGCCATTCTTTAGTTACCTCCTATTATGATAACTCTTCGTAATTAATTGTAATTGTTAAATCACCATTAGCACTTGCGCCAGCTTCAATATTGTCACCTTCCTCAAGGTATAATGAAGTGCTTTTGTCAATTACTACTAATGTAGCGTCTTGAGGTACAGATATTGTAGATGCAATTGCGATAGGTGATCCACCACTCTTCGTTATAAAAACAGAAGCATCCGCAGGATTAGATCCATCAATGTTTGCTACAATTATACTTTCAATTTTAAAAACTTTACCTGAAGCAGCAGCGTTTGCTAAAATCTCAGTTGTTACAGTTGTGTTCAACGTAGCCTGCTTCGATTTCGCAGTTATTGTTGAAACGTTTACTAAATTTGGTGCGGCCATAAATTTTTTCTCCTATATTTGTTATTTTATCCGAAAATTATTTGGGTTGCAAGACTCTTACCAATTATATTTAAATTGGTAAAACTCAAATTTGCTGAACCATCAGTTGTTAAAGCTTCACCATTACTACCATCTGAAGTAGGAAGAGTAAATTGATTAATAGTAGTAAATAAAGCATTTACATCAACTATATTGGTCCCATCTGAATAACAAACCCTAGTTCCTTTGTCAGTTGTTGAAAAAGTAAAACCAGAGCCACTAACTGTTTTAAATTCTACAGTAAAAGCTCCAGTGGTCCCATTTATAATTGTATAAGTTTTTTCAATACCATCAGGAATAGTTACAATTTGATTACCTGTAATAGTTCCTGTAAATTGAATGACAGCATTTCTTGCATTAGACAAAGTTGCATTTGTCATAACTAAGGCAGTTGTTTGAGCACCACCCGCTATGGATACAGCTTGATAACCTGCAATTGCTTGTTCAATAAGATCTAAATTTGAATTAGTTTTATCTCCCCATGTACCGGCATTTTCGCCAGTCGCCATGAGTTCTAGTTTTAAATCTGTTGAATAAGTTGATGCCATATTTTTTAATTATATCCTTATTAAGCTGCTTTATCAACCTCAGTCCAGACATTAGAAACACCAGGATTTATCTGTTGCCAAGCAGTTATATTAACAGATCCTATTGACATGGTAGCTGACACTCCTGTAACTTCAGCACTAGCATCATCTGCTTCTGCTTGACCAACAAAAGTTGATAGTTGATTTCCAGTTACATCTATTAAAGAATTTGGAGTAATTGTTGGTGTCCCTAAAGTTAATGTACCAGATATTCCAGTTAAACTTATATTCGCATTTCCAATTAATGAAACATCGCCTATTGTAGAAGTTAAAGATGTTCCAGTAACTGAAACATTAGCATTACCTCCTGCATCTTCTTCTCCAATAAATGTTGTTAAAGAAGTTCCTGTTACACTAACATCTATATCTGTAAATGCAGATTCTTCTCCTATAGACATGTTCATTTGTGAACCTGTCACCGAAACATTCGCATTTCCAGTAATATCTACATCTCCAACAAATGTATTAAAAGATATTCCTGTTACTGGAACATTAGCATCTGCTGTAGAGTTTTCTTCACCAATATCTAAAGTTAAGACTGAACCCGTTACGTCTACGTTTGCGTCTGCAACAATAGTTTCTGTTCCTATTTCAGATGTCATTTCAATACCAGTAACCGCAACATCCGGAGCGGGATCTACTTGACCAATAGAAGAAATTAAAGATATTCCTGTTACTGAAACATTGGCATCTCCAGATATAGTTGAATCTCCTACAGAACCTTGCAATAAGAAACTTGGAAGTTGTCCTGCACCTGTTGTTCCTTCAACTATAACGCTTGGTATGTTGAAAGTGCTTGGACTTAAAGTTGCAAAAGGAGCTTCTCCAAAAGCAGTTAATGTATCTTGAGTAGAAGTTTTGTTTGTAATAGATAACTGAGAACCTGTAACAGAAACACCTATATTAATTGTTTCCTCTCCAGGAGTTGTTGAAAGTTGTAAACCAGTAACACTAACAGATACAGAAGAACCAGCAGTTACACTTTCAATACTAAAATTTGCTTGAGAACCTGTAACATCTACGCTACCTGTTCCAACAATATCAGAGTTTCCTACTTGAAAGGATAAAGGTACACCTAAAGGGTATGCAATGACATCTGCATTTTCTGCACCAAAAGGGGCCTCTGAATATGCGGTAATCCCTAGTGCCATAATCTATGGATCCTCCTTTATGAAAAAATCATTGATAGTACAGTAGCTGTTCCTTTATTAGTAAAGTTGCTATCGTTATTGAATCCTGAAAGGTTAATATTTCCTTTTGTAAGTTTTTTCTGAGCATTACCACTATCAACAACACAGAAAAAATCACCATCACCATCTGATGTAGAAGTTGCAAGTTCTGATAAGTCTACGTTAACTGCATCTGCAGTTACATCAATTAAAGTTCCTGCCCCTACATCTAAAGAACCAGAAGTTGTAACTGATCCAGTCAATCCATTTCCACCAGTAACAGAAGTAACTGTACCTGTGTTTGTAGTGAATCCAGAATTGTTATTAAATCCTGAGATGTTAATATTTGCTTTTGTTAATTTTTTCTCAGCTCCACCAGAATCTACAACAACAAAGAAATCTCCATCTCCATCTGATGTAGAAGTTGTTAATAAGTTTAAATCTATTCTAGCAATAGGAACCGTTCCACTTGCTAAATCGGACGCGTCTAAGTTTGTTAAGTTTGCACCACTGATTGCAGGTAATGTTGCTGGGAATCTTGCATCTGGCACTGTGCCAGAAGCTAAATCCGAAGCATCTAAATTTGTTAAGTTTGCACCACTAATAGCTGGAAGTGTTGCAGGAAACCTTGCATCAGGAACAGTTCCTGAAGATAAATTTGAAGCATTTAAAGAAGATCCATCAATGAATCCACTATCATTATTAAATCCTGAAATATTAATATTTGCTTTTGTTAATTTCTTTTGAGCATTTGCTGAATCAATTACAGCGAAAAAATCTCCGTCTGCATCAGATGTTGAAGTAGTTAATTCTGATAAATCTACATCAATTGCATCTGCCGTAACATCAATAAGAGCGCCTGCTCCAACATTTAATGTAACATCACCTGATGATCCACCACCGGTTAAACCATTTCCTGCTGTAACACCTGTAATATCTCCAGTAGTTGGAGTTTGATATTCTAAAGCAGTTCCAGCTCCATTAACTGCAAGAACTTGGTTTGCAGTTCCAATAGCTGTTAAACCTGTACCACCTTTTGTTGTAGGCACTGTTGGTAATCTGTCTGCTGATAAAGTTCCTGAAGCAATATTTGTAGCATTTAAAGATGTTAAATTTGCTCCGCTAGCTGCAGGCAGTGTTGCTGGAAATCTTGCGTCTGGTAATGTTCCACTAGCTAAATCATCTGCATCTAAGTTTGTTAAATTAGCTCCACTAATCGCTGGAAGTGTAGCAGGAAATCTTGCATCTGGTACAGTACCAGACGTTAAATTATCTGCATTTAAATTTGCTAAATCTACTGTTTGGTATTCTAGTGCTGTTGCACCTGCATTTACAGCAATAACTTGGTTAGCTGTTCCAATTGTAGTTAATCCAGTTCCACCTTTTGTTGTTGGAACCGTAGGTAATCTATCAGAAGCTAAAGTTCCTGAAGCAATGTTAGTTGCGTTTAATGCTGTTAGTGCAGAACCATCTGCTGCTGGTAATGTAGCAGGAAATCTTGCGTCTGGAACAGTTCCTGAAGTAAGTTGAGTTGCGTTTAAAGCTGTTAGGTTAGTTCCACTTGCTGCTGGCAATGTAGCAGGGAACCTCGCGTCAGGTAAAGTTCCTGAAGCTAAATTATCTGCATTTAAATTTGTTAAGTTAGATCCATTGTTTGCAACAATGTTTCCACTTGAATCAAGGATAACGGCTTTGGATGCAGGTAATGTACAAAATACATTTTTTGTTCCTGCAGAAAAATTGACTAGAGCGTCACTATTAGATGATGAAATAACAGTGTCTCTTGATAAAGTATCTGTTGCAGCATCAGTGACTGTACCTAACCCTACTTCAAACTCACCGTTTTCATTTACGATTGAGTAATAAGTTGTGTTAGTATCTCCAATACCTGTTACAAAACTTTCAAAACCAGATACAGATCCAGTAAGATCAAAAGTACCTGTACCAGTAGTAGTTGATGTTTGTTTTACTCTGTCATTTACTACCAAAGCCATTTTAACTCCTTTTTAATTACGATATTCTTAAAATTGCAGCAGAAGTTGTGAATGCAGGGAACTGGATTGTAAATGTTCCAGATGTTGCAGTCTTGTCTCCACCGAAATCTAATACACAAACTGCTTCAGTAGTACCAGTACCACCGTCAGTAGTTGAGTTGTAAATCAAAGCACCTCTAGCTGTTAGAGTAACCCCAGTGAAAGATAAATCAGCAAAATTAGTGATAGACACTCCTGATGATACTTTAACACCTTGATTAACTAAAGCTTTACCACCGGCAGTATAACCTGCTGGTGAAGATACTTCAGATGTTGATGAGTAGTTAGTAGTTGATTCACCAATAGCAGCAGAAGAGTCGTACATTGCTAATTTAAATGTATCTCCTGCGCTATCAAAATCGTGTTCACCACCCATTAATTGTTTTTTAAATGAATTGCAAATTGCATTAGTTGTAATAGCCATAATTATTCTCCTTTATTAATTTTATGGTGATGGTGAATCTACTTTAATTCTAGGAACACCATCATCGTATTCTGCACGTCTTCTTCTTCCCATTTGTTGAAGAGCAAAATTCTGTACTTCTTCATTATACTTGTTTTTATATAAGTTGTACATATCTTGTGGGCCTTTTAAGTAAGAAAAAGCTTCTACTAAAACACCATGTAATAACATTGACTCTTGGTATGTAGAAAGAAATGTATTGTTTGTTGAAGTAAATTTTGGAGGATCAATTATAAAATTAATCTGTATTGTATATGCAGAATCTGGTGTAGGAGCCACTAAAATATTAAAATCATCCCAATTTGCCCAATATCTAGGCAGTCCTGTAGCAGCATTATCATTATATTCAGATATAAAACTTGTATCTCTTTTTTCTAAAAAAGTTCTATCACTACCGTTAATAACTTGTACTGATCTCATAATCATACAATCAGCTGGTAAGCTCACATATCTATTTCCAGAAGTAAATGTTGAAGTTGAATATTTTCTAAGATCATCATAATCCACTTTACCTGCAATATCTAATTCTACTGATCTAATAAAATTTTGAATAATTGCATCCGTTAAAACAGTGCTATCTACTTCAGTATAATCTCTAATTTGTGTTAAAAAATTTGCATAAGTGATAGCCATTATGAAATACCCACTGTTACTGAATTAATAAATATTTTTGCTTGTCTTCTTCTATTTTGTAAAGAAGGATCCGCAGGTGTCATAGCACTAGTTCCTTGAGTAATAAAAGCAAAATCTCCTGGTAAAGTTAAATTAGCATTAATCATTCCTTGTCCTCCAGAAGATGCAACCACACCATCAATAGAAGTATTTTGTTGAAAGTCTTGTGATCTAGTATTCTTTAAAGCAACTGCATCTGCTTTATGATAAGGTGGATCCAATTGTGGATGTTTAGGTTCATATTCAGATATATGAACTAAAGCACCTGTCCACTCTTTAACCATTTCTTTATATGGAAAAGCTTGGCCAGATCTATCAGATATAGCAAGAGATCTTCTACCGGTAGCCCAACTCATTACACACCATCTCCAAAATAAGTTTGAGGTGAAATATAAACTGAACTTCTTGAACCGTCTTCATTTAATGCTCTTAACAATTCATCCTCATATAGTTGTTTTAAAATTTGTATTCTATCTGGTGCTTTTTTTTGTGATAAATAATAAGCAAGTCCTGCACACATACACGGTAAGAATCTATAAGCAACATCAGCAGTATTGGTATAAGCTCCTGCGTCCTCGATTCTATTAATTGTATAATATTTTAAATAAGTATAAGTTGATGCATCGGGAGCTAAATATAAATTAATTTGTGGAGTTGTTTGTCTATTCACATAATATTGTGAAGGTTGTCCAGTTGCATATTTATTAGGTAGAGCTGAATAAGCTGATCTATCTATCTTAGTTAATGCAATATCGTTTGTAGAAGATGAGTTTCCTGAAGTAGAACTTGATGAAATGTAAGCTTCTAATACATCATTAACATTTGATGCAACATTATAAGTTGCAACTCCTGCAGTTAATAATTGTTCATTCAGTTCAACTTTCCAAAGATGAACGCCTCTGTTTCCCCACTCTGCAAATAAAAGATTTAAACTTCTTCTGGCACTTCTTAGATCATAACCACTATTAGTCCTGATTC
>Ga0208767_1002801_pt1 | contig 12961 bp, 13 predicted proteins | sample VirMetDEL_Mar_21_FD_184514 | JGI IMG/M metagenome (GOLD analysis project Ga0208767, IMG submission 184514) | Aqueous microbial communities from the Delaware River and Bay under freshwater to marine salinity gradient to study organic matter... | ecosystem: Environmental > Aquatic > Marine >... | reverse complement strand
AGTTAAGTGCTAAATATAATCAAACTATTGACACTACACAGTTGAAAGGAATGATTGAAACTAATCGCGAAATGATCAGGCAGCAGGGTCTGTTAGAAGCAGCGAAAATTAACAAACAAAACAGGAGTGAGTAATGCCGGGACACTACAAGAAGAAAAAGAGAAAGAAGTAGAAGATCATATCTGCCTCTATTGCCTAAGTGTGAACACTCAGATCTTTGTTCACGGTCACTATCAGTGCAGCAAGTGCAAAGTCATTACTATTCCTTGTTGCTCTGGTGAAGTAGAAAACGAAAAACGATTAATTGCTTTGCGTGGTGGAATGTAAACCTAAAGGTCTTATGCACGATAGATTTGCAAGTAGTGAATGTGAAACATGCGGAAATAATCCTTGCACTTGTAAAAAGAGTGACAGTGATTTTTGCCCTAATTGTCATTCTAAACCTTGCAGTTGTGATGATAATATTTGAATGCCTAAAAAACTACATATTAAACTTAAAAGACAGGCTTTTAAAAAAGGCTTGAGTGGTGAAGAAGCTGAAAAGTTTGTTCACGGGACTTTAAACAAAGTGCAGCGCAGAATGAACAGGAGAAAGAGTGTCTAGATACCAAGCATATCCTTATCGGGGGGAAGTAGCTGAAACCTCTATGTTAGACCGGATGATGAATCTATTACCGGGATCTTCACCTAGCAGCGTTCCCCCTACTTCAGACATGTCCACTCGGACAGACTATCAGGCTATTCCTTCGCTTGCCCCGGAACCTACCGGGCAGCTTAATTTTAACGCTCAGGATGCAGCGCGTTTAGGCTATGAGGCTGCACCTATTTCAGGCGGGCTTTTAGCGTTTCAGGAAGGCGGGCAGATGATGTCTGAAGGAAGGCAGCAGGAAGGTATGTCAGGACTAGGAAACTATCTTTCCGGGTTAGCACTTCAGGCAGCAGCAATTCCTGAACTTATGAGTCTTGGAGCACTGAAAACTGGAACAGCAGCGAAAGCAGCAGCAAAGGCAGTAAAAGAGGCAGGGAAGACAGTTACAAAGCAGGCTGCAATTATTAACCAAGGGATTAGAAATGAGCCGACTTTAGATAAAGCTATTAAGAAAGCACGAAGACAGAAACACCTGATTCCTGATCAAAGTAAGGGCGCAGAAGGGCAGTTTGTTGGAGCACCTCGCGGAATGAATTCCCGGTCTCAGATTAGGAAAATGCGGAAGGAATTCGATGCTCAGGTTGCCGGGGGTGTCTTAGGTGCAGATTGGTATCAAAGAGTCAAAAACATGATTTCCGATGTTTCAGGAGGGGATAAGAAAAGTGAAAACAAACTTTCTGAAGCATTTGCCTTATTTTCCGCACAAGCAAACCCGGATACCAATATGGGTTGGGCTTTACAGGCTTTAAACCAAAAAGCAGCAGGACTGCAGGGTGATGCATTTCCCAGAGTAAAAACAGGAAAGCAAACCGAGACCTTTCTAAAATTTGCAGACTCAGACGAGCAAACAAGACTTGGGAAAAAGACACAGGTTTATCACGATTCACTAAACCCTAATGTTGGTCAGACGATCACCGGAACAAACGATATTTGGCACGGGAGAGCATTCGGATATCGGAATAATGACGGCACACCTTTTTCCCGGGGATTCACACCACAAGAGCACGTTTTCCTAGATAACGAAACAGTCCTCGCAGTTGACCGGGCAAACAAGCGGAAACTTGGAGGAAGAGATAATTGGACTGCAGCCGAAATTCAAGCTGCTGCTTGGGTCTTTGCAAAAGGGAAATCTGAATTCGCGAAGAACCCCGGCAAGTTTAATGATAATTTTAATAACGCGATAGATTGGGCTAAGAAAACTTATCCTGATTATATTCAAAAATACACAGCATACGGGACGAGGGAGGATATACCGGGTGCAGGGACAGGACAACTTCCTGCACTCTTAAACACTGATTATATGACCCGGGCGCAATATTCCGATGATGTCCCGGGCAGTTACGCAACTCCACAGGATGTAATCACCGAGGCATCAGGTCTTTACGGTGAAGGGCTAAGACCTGCCACTGGTGTTTTCACTTCTCAGACTACTGGAGTGACTGAGGTTAACCCTGCACAGGCTAATCAGGTTTTAGTGGATCTCGTTAATGACGAAGGCGGGAAAACGATTTCAGATGTTTCTCAGTCTTTCCTAAATGCAATAGAGGGGGTTCAGGGGTATATCAACATGCAGAACGGATCTGCTTGGCACAAATTTATGCCTTTCCAGAAAAACGGAGGAGTTAAAAGCAAAGTTTCAAATGCTTTGAGAATCGAGACCGGAGCACCCTTGGACGAAGCAAGAATGAAAGCTCTTGCAAACTGGGCAGACGAGAGAGGAATGATCCTTTCTGATAACGGAGCCTCAGTGGTTCTTTGGCCTGACGAGTGGGGCAGCAAGCCTGCTCTGACTTCAGGCGGGAAAGAAATGATTGCAGCAGGAAATGTTCCTAGTGGCACAGAGATGCAGAAGCTTCTCGAAGGGGTTACAGCAACTAAAACAAGGCAGGCAGTCCCCGGGTGGAAAGAAGAACTCGCGGATCTGCTGCAGATAGATTCCGGGAAAGTCGAAAGAGGTAGGGTAGTCAGTGGATATGTGGACTACGAAAATATAACAAACAGAAATGATTTAAGTCCTGAACAGGTTGCAGAAGAATTCAGAATGCCCGGGAAATATACAGTTTCTGATTCTGCACCTCCTAATGCAGGACGAGCACTTAGGACTAAGACTGTTCTTGACCTACTTGATGACCCAAATATTCCTGCAATGCTCGATAATTTAGACAGCAGCCGGGAGTTTAAGCAGCTTGTGATCGACAACATGAATCGAGCAAGTGATTGGGCAAAGAACCTAAACACTCCGCTGCGCGAAGATCACATGAATGCATTAAAGATCCTTTCTCAAAAAGGCTTTAAAGGGTTGAGAGAAGCAATGAAAAACGGGGCAGTTTTGCCTGCAGTAGCACTCCCGATTTTCGGATCTGCTTTCCAGTTACAGCAGGAGCAAGAGGGGTAAAAAAAATTATAAATGAATGCAGTGTATTATACCCCTGAGCGAATTAAGAAGCTAAGACCTTGGATACAAACAAAATCGCCCGGGCAGAAGAAGCAGCGCGGATATACAAGTCATATATCTTCGAGGAATCGTGGCAGGAGTTGAGGGGAATCCTCACAGAAAAACTTCTTAGCACTGATTCAAACGAAATAGATATCCGCGAAATGCATTATCACCGGATTAGGCTGCTCGACGAACTTAAAGCAGCACTTATAAAAATAATGAATGAGGGGAGTATAGAAGCTAAATCATTAAGGCTTAAGCGCAGATGAGTGAAGAAGCAACCCCAGTTGATACAAGTATGCAAGGCGCAGAAACTGCCTTCGCAAATTTGATGACAGGCACACCGGAACCGGAGCCTGAAGCAGCAGCACCTGAAGAACTCGAAGCAGAGCACCCTTCAGATGATGCTGAATATTTAGATGCTGAAGAAGAACTTTCCGGGGAATCGGAGGTTGAAGAAGAGCAGCAGGTTGAGATTCAAAAATATGCTCTGCCCTTCGGGGAAAACGGAGAAGTTATTGAAGTCGATCAAGCGGATCTTCAAAACTATGTTCTGAGGCAGCAGGACTATACTCGAAAGACACAAGAAGTCGCTGCAGCACGAAAGCAGCTTGACGAGGAACGAAACTCTTTAAGAGCAATTCAATCACTCGCAAATCAGCTTCAAGACGAGTATGACGGTCTGAAAAAAGTCGAAGAGTCAGAACGATCAGACGATTACTGGGAACAGCTTAAAGCTGAGAACCCAATGCAATTTATGATCGAGCGACAAGAACTGCAGGAGAGATCGCAGCAGCGCGAAGCAGCGCAGCAGAAGGTCTTTGCAATGCAGCAGCAATTAGCAGAACAGCAAAAACTTGAGCAGCAAAGAAAGCTTTATGACGAAGCTTTGAAACTCGAGCAACTGATCCCTGAGTGGTCAGATCGTTCTGTTGCTGAAAAGGAAAAGCGGGATTTAATGGAATACGGGAGATCTCAATCCTATTCCGATGAAGAGCTTAATAATGTAAGTGATTCAAGAGCAATTAATATGCTCAGAAAAGCTTACTTGTGGGATCAGTTACAAAGTAAGAAAAGTAACTTAAAACAAAAAGCTCTTGCTACACCTGTTTCTTCTAATGCAGTTCGTAATGCAAATGCTCCTCGGCAAAAGATGACTGAATATAAAAAAGCTGAATTACAGTTAAGGAAAACAGGAAAACTAAAAGATGCAGCGAGTGCATTTGAACATCTTCTAAGGAGATAAAATGGGACAATTAACAGATGTAATGGAAAGCTATGATGCTTCCGCAATTAAGGAGGATATTTCCTCAATAATTTTCAACTTAGACCCGGATGAATGCCCAGTTTTGTCGAATGCGGGACGTAGGGATATTCAAAATACTTTATTCCAGTGGCAGGTAGAAAGTTTACCTACTTCAACCACAACTAATAAGCATATTGAGGGTGCAAAAATCCTCGAAGTTGATGCAGAATTAGATGCAGGAACTGCAACTACTTTGCTGAATAACTACACGCAAATTTCTTGGAGAAACGCAACCGTTTCGGGGACATTACAACAGGTCTCCCAGCATGCTAAGTCCCAGGAAATGGCACATCAAATGGCCTTGCGTTCTAAACAGCTTAAGATTGACTTAGAAAAGACTATTTTAAGTCATAATCCTGCACACGCAGGAGCAGCGGACGGTACTGCAAGACAGACCGAATCCTTGCCTCATATGATTGGCAGGCTCGGAACTGCAGGTTCTGCTTGGGCAGCCACTGACACTTCTATTTCCCTTGACGAAACTTCGTCTACCGGGACAGTTGTCGCAACGTCTGCAACCGGAGCGCATACCGATGCTACTACAGCAGCCGGGTCTCTTGCTGTGATGTCAGAATCCCGATTTATGGGAGTCGCAAACGGTATCTGGGACAACGGTGGGAATCTCGATACTGTAGTCTGTAACGGTGCTATTAAAAGAGAGATCTCGGACTTTGCAGGACGGGCAGCTTCTCAGATTATAGTATCACCGGAAACAGTCGCAAATAACGTCACCTTAGTGCAAACGGACTTTGGTGATTGTAAAGTCATGATGGACCGACATATGGACGTTAATAATGGTGTCGATGTTGGTTTTATTGACTTCGATTATTTGAAGATTGCCTTCCTGCGCCCTTTCACTAGACAAACCCTTGCGAAACAGGGCGATGCAGACGTAGAAAATCTGATCTGCGAATGGGGCATTGAAATGAGTAATGTTCAAGCCTTTGGTTGGATGTTCGACGTAAACAAAACATACGCATAATTAATTTATCGGAGTTTAGTTTATGTTAAAACCTACTTCTCGAAGTAGTGTTATTTATAATCACCGGGGGGATGTAATGAGTGAATTTACTGTCTCCCCGAGTGATGACACAACTACCTTTGTAAAAAAGCAGGATGTCACAGATCTTTTGAAGTATTGTCACCTCAAAAGAGAGTATGTGCCTATTGATCGAAAAAGTAATTTTAGACCTATTGCAGAGATCCCAAATATAATTTACTACCGGGCAGTTCGTGAAGGTTGGGCTAACGACTCGAATGCTTGGAAAAAGTGGTATTCAGATCCTGACAATAAGTATTTCAGAACTTCAAACATGAGAGCATAAAACATGAAACAAGCCACAGAAGATTACATCATGCAGCAGATCGACAAGGTGCTCGATCAGGGGGTAGACGGCAAACCGGATATTCAAGCTTTCAACAAGGTTCGCAAAAACTTTGGCAGCGCAGGTGATTTTATCATGATGGGACTTATTGCTATGCGCGCAGTTGAGAGAGGCAAGAAGAACGGCAACGGGAACGGTAAGAAGGCAGCAGCAGCAGGATAATGGCGATTACGTCTTACAGCACTCTGATCAGTGCAGCCAAGACGTACCTGAACAGATCTGATATTTCCGATGCACAGATTCAAGAATTCATTTCATTAGCTGAAGCGAGTTTTAATCGTGTTTTAAGAACTAGAAATCAGATCAAGAGATCAACGTCAAGCATCTCTACTCAGTTCGTTACGCAACCCGCTGATCTGCTTGAGCTATATAATATTCAGCTTAACACTGACCCGGTCAGAAGGCTTGAGCAGGTTAGCTTGTCGAAAATGGACTCGCTTAAAGAAGAGTCTTCCACTTCAGGCAAGCCGAGGTATTTTGCTATTACAGGCTCAGACTTTGAGTTCTATCCTGCACCGGATGCCTCTTACAATATAGAGGTGATCTATTACGCGACAATAGATCCGCTTTCTGCTGATTCCGACCCAAATTTTCTAATAACAAATCATCCTGATATCTACCTTTTTGGAACTTTAGTTCAAGCAGAACCTTGGCTAATGAACGACGAAAGAATCGGAGTCTGGGGAGCACTTTTAGGAAAGTCTATTGAAGAGCTTCGAGTCTCTGACGAAAGGTCACAAACTGAAAGCGGGACTATCGTTATGAGAGCAAAAAGGAACCTTGATTATGGGGGGTGGAAGTGACTTTAGTAGTAACTAATGTTGAATATGTTAAAGAAACTGCACCTTCTGTAAATTACACAAATACTTCATCTACAGAAGTAAGCTATTCAGGCGAATCTGCTACTTCACAAACATATAGTGACCAAACTAGTACAGCACTAAGCTTTAGTAATCAAAGTGCTTCCAGTTTAGTTTATGATGAATTTATTAAAAGGGAAGGCACACTTTATAACTCGGGATATTATAATGAAGAGTTTTATGCAAGCAGGCCTTTTGTGATTGGGAGAGTAGAAAATGGCTAATACTTTTACAACAAATTACAGTTTAACAAAACCTGAAGTAGGTGGAGCAAATGATCAGTGGGGAACACTGATTAACACAAACCTAGATACATTAGATTCACAGGTTTTTGATAAAGTAGATAAGACAGATCTAAAAGGTGCTACACACTCTCTTAGTTTTTCAGGAAATAATATAACTACAGGCACAAGCAACGGTTTTAATAACTTTGCACAGGGTGACAGGATCTTCATTGCAAACGCTTCAAGTAATGCTGCGAACAAAGGTGAGTTTGTAATAGAAAACATTGTGGGTTCAAGTAATAACGAATTGGACTTAAAAAAAGCAGATAATAGTACAGATGCGGGATTTACCACAGAAACGATTTCAAGCACGGTTGCTTTAATAGAAGTACCAAAATTTACTAGACCCGGGTTATCACATTTAACAGGAGAGATTAGGCTTTTTGGCAGCACATCTTCTTCAGTTATAAATAACTTAGGTTCAATTACTTTTGGTTCTGGCACACGTTATTTTTGGTTAGCATGTAACGGTCAAGCAGTAAGTAAAACAGTTTACGCTGATTTATATAATGTATTAAAAAACGGAGGCTCGACATGTGTGTTTGGCGAATCAGGAAGTAACTTCAACCTTCCTGATCTTCGAGGCAGGGTTCCGGTAGGTGATGATACTATGGCAGGATCTGATGCTTCTAGAATGCCCTCTTCGGGAGATGTGATAGGTGAATCAGGAGGAGCACACCAACACACTATAGGGACAGCAAATATACCTGCCCACACTCACCACCAATCTGCCCACACTCACACTTTTAGTGGTTTCCAAGATATCAGTGAATCATCGCACGTTCACATGTTCACAGGGGATGATATGCCTGATTACAGTAACCTACAAATACTAAGGCAAGCATCAACAGGTGGAAATTATGATGCTCAATCAACACCCGGTAGTAATCATTATTATTACAAAACAAGTGCAGCAGGTTCGTGGTCTAAACGTATTGAGTTTAACAATACTAGTGTGGCAAGTACTTCTGATGTAGATACAGGTGCAGTGGTAGAAACTCACGCGACTACTGCAGTTTCTAACTTACAACCCTACCTAGTAATCGGTTCTTACATTATTGCAACATAATGGCAGATACTTTCACTACTAATTTAAGCTTAACGAAACCTGAGCCGGGTGCAAGTAAGGGGTCTTGGGGGACTAAACTTAATGCTAATTTCGACACACTTGATGCTGCTGTTTTATTAACAAGCACACAAGCATTAACAAACAAAACATTAACTGATTGTGTCGCAAATACTCAGAGTGCTAGTGATAACTCAACTAAGTTAGCAACAACTGCATATGTTGATAATGCCGTTTCTTCTGAAACAGATACATTATCTGGTCTTACTGACACTACTATTTCTAGCCCAAACGATAACGAAGTTCTTGCTTATGATAATGCATCTTCAAAGTTTATAAATCAGTCAGCAAGTCAGGCAGGTTTACAGACTTCTTTAACCAACGGTATTTCTAATACTAATAATGTAGTAATAGATAGCGCATCTGTTGCAGATGATGAGTATGCGCGCTTTACTTCAAGCGGTTTAGAATCAAGATCTTATTCTGAGGTATTAAGTGATATTGGAGCACAGGCATCTATAACAAGTTCTGCAAGACTTAATGCAGATTTAATACATGACGGCACAATTAGTAACACAGAGTTTGGTCACTTAAATGGGGTTACTGATAACATCCAAACACAAATTAACAATATTACTACGATTCAGGGGGTCTCAGAAGCGGACGTAGTTGCTCTTTCAATAGCGTTAGGATAATGGCTAATACTTTTAAAGTTGTTACAAAACCTACTGTTTCTGCAGACAGCAGTTCACCCACTACAATATATACTGTTCCTGCTTCAACAACTTCGATTGTCTTAGCATTGTTGGTTGCAAATAAACACACCAGTTCGATTAAAGCAACGGTTCAAATTGTATCAACGACTGCATCTGGGACAACAGGTGGGGGTGCAAATAATGGGACAGTAAACGTGATTAAAGATGTTTCTATAGAAGAAGAAACAAGCCTAGAGATAATGAGTGGGCAGAAGTATGTTTTAATGACAGGGGATATCTTAAAAGTGTATGGAGACAACGCAAACTTAGACGTCACTTTAAGTTTTATGGAGATCACATAAAATGCCATTTATCGGGAAACAATCCACATCCAATTCTCAAATCACCAACTACACCACAACGGTTGGTTCTGGTGGACAGACTAATTTTACAGTAGTGATTGAGGGAGGTGACGAAACACACGTTTATTTAAATGGTGTTCTGCTTAAAGAAACTACTGATTACACAGTCAGTTCCACACAAGTTTCTTTGGTTAGTCCTGCAGTAGAAAACGATATTGTTGAGATTAAAGTATTCAGAAGTTTTGCATTAGTTGATGCAGTAAAAGCAACAGGTGGGACGTTTAGTGGTGATGTTACTGTCCCGAATCTAACACTTTCGTCTAATGTAATTAAAGCAAGTGATGGTGGATCAACGATCACTTTAGATGATTCCGATAATGTTACTTTAGCAGGAAATTTAGTAATACCCAATGGTGGTAACATAGGATCTGCATCTGATACTGATGCTATTAGTATTGCTTCAAATGGTAAACCCACATTTAGTGCAGGGATAGCAAACACAGGGACTATTGATGCGGGCACGTTCAACGGAACGATTGGTACTTCTGCAACAGATTCAGCCACCTCAAGCACCTCAGTTACTAATAATAGTACACAGTATCTAAATTTAAACCCTTGTTTTTCTGCTAGTTATAGTGTTTATGAATTTTATTTAGGGGCTTGTTCTCCTGCTGATGCTACAGGTGTTGACCTACAAATGCATTTTTTAACTTCCGATGGCAATAATTCAAGTGCTGATATTTGGTATGCGAACCATGACATACATTACATTTCGGGTGATCAACATGTAGTAACTATTAGTGAAAACACTGGTGGAGCGATGTTTCCTATGCACAATGTCGATTCTGATATGAGCAGAGGGGCTTTTATTAAAGGGACTATTATTAATCCTTTTTCCTCTGTTGATAACACTTCAGGGCATATGCAATGTGGATTTAGGACAGAGATAAGTAATCAGAGTTCAAAATGGGCAGTAAGGGAAATACATTTTTCACAAGAAACATTAGTTAGTTGTACTGGTTTACGTTTTAATTGGTCAAGTGGGAATTGGGCTACGGGTGCTTCACACCCTGTTGGAAAACTTATTGTTAAAGGTGTTAGATAAAAAGGGTAATTTAAATAAAAGTAATCATAGAAAAACGTAATTCAATCAAAGCAAAAATACCCGAAACTTGAGTAAAATATGAGTAGAAGTAGAGACTTAGGAGATGTAGGATCTAAGGCTAATTTTTTAGATAATGTATCAACTGATTTAGGTGATTTTTCGGGGCAGAGTATACCGCATATTATACCCGATGTTTTGTACCCTGCAGTTGAAGGAAAAGACTTAGCAGGAGTTGCATTTTCTGGGTCTTATATTTATGGGACTGCACACACAGATAACCGCAAATACTACTACACCGACATTAAAGGCAGTAAGCCAATTAAAGACCCACGAATCGGTGGGCATTTTGGGAGTCAGAGGCACAAGTTTAAATCACTACAATTGCTTGAACAGGAAACAGCTACTCATGGTAAAGACGTTTACTCAATAGACGGGAGGGAATGGGCAAAAGTATGTGGAACAACCTTTGTTGCGAAAAATGATGCCAATGGGAATAGGATTTATTCGCCTGGAGTAAATGGTACAGATTTTTTTGAAATAGTGGGTTACTTTTCACACATAAATTTATTACATTCCACTCATTCTGCTAGGCCAGATAATTGTGACGTTATAATAGATGGTACTGACGTTGGGACTAACCATTCTCAACAAACAACTGTTGCAAGTCCACTTGGTGACAGATACGTTGATGCCTCTTCAGTTTCAAATGTTTCTTTAGGTTCTACAGCATTAGGTATTCATACATTAAAATATATCCCAGATACAACTGGGTCATCTGACTGTAATATATATGGCATCGAACTAATCGCTCAAGACACTTCAAACCGCAACAACATACAGATTCCTAGTCAGAATGTGGTGAGTAATGGGAAGAAGTTTACTGTAAATTCTACTAATAGTGGATTTCCTGCCACAGGTCTACATTACAATCCTTTTGCATTTAAAACAGATGGTTCAACTGCTTGGACTTCTGGGGCGCACAATGGAACGTCACTACCAGTAGGAACTGGATCTTCACACAACATTGATACTGCAACTTCATTAGGTTTAGAAAACTGGAAACATACTGACGGCAACTATTACAAACCCTACAACGGAGGTAGAGTTGTTCTTTGGATAGATAATACTGGTGTTTTAAAAACGTCTGTTACAGTAATGCCTCCGCTTGCTAAAAGCATAGCAGATTCTAATAACCTAACTCCTAGTGCGAGTTCTAACAATATAGGGGCATCCTCAGCTAACTCAGAATATAGACCATATTTCGGTCAAGATGATGCGTATGATGCTTCAGGTAAAGAAGCGCACGATGGACTGCATGAAGTAGCAAAAACTTTCTATGCTCGTGAGTTCGGAAACGGAAGTGCTAATGGTGGAACAGGGGCCACTTATGCAGATGCAAGTATGCTTAGTGGTTCTTCTGATAATATTGCTTATGTAATGGATGATGGTTTAACGAGTTTAAGTGGTAATGATTTAGAAAATGGTGATGCAACTTATAAAAATCTATTACGCACTAATCAATATTATTCAAATATTTATTTGACTTTTATTGGTACTGGTCTTTCTTTAAGAAGTGGAGATCCTCCTAGCTTAAATAATTTCGTTAATAATTTACCTTATGGCACTCATGTTTTTCAGGTAAGAGGGGATGCAGGAAGTAGTAATTATGATATTTTAATCGATGGCGTAGAGGTTCGCATTAATACTACTAATAATATTTATCTCAATTTTGAAGAATTTACCTTCTACCAACCCAAAAAACCCCCAATCCCTGAAGATGCTGTAGTCCTCGCAGATTACATGTTGTTAGCGGATTTTGTCAAACAGACAGACATCGAACCAACTCATATTTCTAAGGGAGTAAGAGCATTAAGTGGGACAAGAGATGTTTTTTATAATTCTGCCAATGCTTTTGCTGAGAATAGTAATATTGAGGATGGGTATTTCCCTTTTGGTTATGAAGCGGTTGCATCTAATAATAGTTCTGGTAGTACCTCTGCAAAATTAGTCTTCTTTGGAACTAATGCTATTTCATTAATTCAAGATTCAACCCAGGCGCACACGATTGATTTTGCAGGATCAACTGATGTTGCAAAAACAGCATTAGATTCATCAGTTAATTATAGGTCAGACGGTTATTCAATAAATGCAGATGCAACGTTAGGTTTAAATGAAGTAACGACTAATATTATTGTAGGAGGATGGGGATGGCAGGGATATTATTTAGCCACCCCAATCCACACAAGTTCACATTACCAAGCCTTTGAAACTCCATTCCTTTATGAGTTAGTTGGAGGTGATCGTAACATGGAACAGACTAATTTAGTTTGTAGTCCAGATGGTAAGAGTTGGGATGAGGTAACAAGGGATACGAGTTATATAGGAGGTAACAGGATTAGCGTTACTGAAGATACTGAAACGACTGGAGCTTCAGCAGCTATAATTTTTACAGATCATAGAGGTCTGGTGAGTGGTAGTACAGAGAGAAACTTATTTAATAAAGGTTTCGCCATAGGCTATGATCGTTTTATTTGTTTAGAAAATGGAAATTATATTTTTTCGTGGATTGCATATAACAATGCTTCAGGTGGTCATGAAATTAGATTCACAATTAATGATCAGCCTATTATCAGAACATATAAGAGCGTTGGATCTGCTTCAACACCGTTAAACGGTTCATATCACTGTAAATTGGAAAGAGGTGATTTTATTAGGTTAATAGGAAGTTTTGGTACAGACGGACCAGTATATAGTTCATTTACAGTAACAAAGGTTTGAATGTTCGTAGCAATAAAAGACACAAAAGTGATCG
>Ga0208767_1002800_pt1 | contig 12962 bp, 23 predicted proteins | sample VirMetDEL_Mar_21_FD_184514 | JGI IMG/M metagenome (GOLD analysis project Ga0208767, IMG submission 184514) | Aqueous microbial communities from the Delaware River and Bay under freshwater to marine salinity gradient to study organic matter... | ecosystem: Environmental > Aquatic > Marine >... | reverse complement strand
GGTACGGTGCTGACGGCCGAGGTGGGGAACTACCGCCTGGAGCCGCTGGCGAATGAGAACACGCGCGAGGCGCGCATAACGCTGGACATCCGAACCCGCGCACGAATCTAGGAGGCGCACATGGCGCGAGTGACATACAAGGGCGACCACGCCGCCGTGTTCGTGGTGGTGGATGGCATGCCCGTCGTGGAGGCTAAGAACGGCGAGCCGGTGGAAGTCCCCGCCGCGCTCGCGCGTGACCTGCTGAACAGCCCGGTGTGGCATCCGGCGGAAACTGCAAAGCCCGCCCGCCGTAAGGCTAAGGCGGATGACACGGCCGACATGGCCGAGAATGGGGCCGAGTAATGGCTATTGGTAGCGGCCTGGGTTCCCAGGCCATGTTCGGGCTGGAAACCACCTACGGCACGGCGGTCACGCCGACCGTGACGCTGGAGCCTACGTCCGTGGGCCTGGAGTTGCAGGTGGAGCAGATGATGTCCGAGGGGCTGCGGTCGGGCCTGCGCGTGCAGCGCGGGGACCGCACGGTGGTGAACCGTAAGGGCGTGGAAGGGTCCATCGAAATGGACATCGTGAGCAACGCGCTGGCGCGGTGGCTCATTCAGGCGGTGGGCGATTCGCGGTCCCTGGGTTCGATCAAGTCGAACCCCGGCAGCGGCGCGGTGTATCTCTACACCATGCAACTGGGCGACCCGGCCAGCCTGTCCAGCATGACCATTCAGACCGGCGTGGCCGACGTGGCCGGGAACGTCCGGCGCATGGATGCCACCGGCTGCTACATCACCGAGTTCAGCCTGTCGAACGAGATTGACGGGATTCTCGCCGGTTCGTTTACCGTGAACGGCCGCGACTACACGCCGAGCGCGTCGGCCGTCACGTCCGCGTCGTATGCGTCCGGCACCGAGCCGCTGGTGTTTACCGGCGGGGCCGTGACGATTGACGGCAGCAGCCTGCCGGTCCGGTCGTATGAGTTGTCCGTGACGCACGGGTACGACACCGAGCGTTATCAGATCAACAGCACCAGCCTGAAGTCCCGGCCGATCATCAACGCTAAGGACGAAATCACGCTGACCCTGGAAATGGAGTTCGGGTCCGAGTCCCCGACGTGGGCCACCGACGATTTCGTGACGAAGTTCCGCGCCGGTACGAAGTTGGACGACATCGTGGGGACGTGGACGGGCACCACCGCCATCGAATCCACCACCATGCCGTACCTGAAGGCCACGGTGCCGCAGGCGGTCATCACCGCCGCGACGCCGACGGTGGACGGCCCGGAAATCATCGGCCTGTCCCTGGAACTGATGGCGACGGACAACGGCACCGACCAGCCGCTGACGCTGGAGTACCAGTCGTCCGAGAACCTGTCGTAACCGGGAAGGCGAGGGGGTAGCGGCATGGCGACTCGTTCAGGTGTTCAGGTGCTGGGCCTGGACGAGTTGCGCCGCGACCTCCGCGCGATGGATAAGCGGCTGGGCGGCAAGGACGGCGTGACCGCGCTGAACCGCGAACTGAACAAGGCCGCCGACATCGTGGCCGATCACGCCCGCGATGTCACCGCATCGCTAGCCGGGATGGTGAACCGTGGCAGCGGTCGCCGCGTGGACAGCGGCACCGGCCGCGAGTACGGCGAGCGGCGCAGGGGCTACGTTCCGCCGCGTCTTACGAAGGGTAAGGGAATCCGCGGCAAGTCGCGCAAGGGGCAAGGCATCGTGGATGTGCGCGTGCGGTCGAATACCGGCAAGCGGTTTCCCTACCCGATGGCCTACGAGTTCGGGCTGTTCCGGGGCCGCAGTATTGACAGCCCCCACCGTCCCTTCCTGTATCCCGCGCTCTATGATAAGCGCGACGAGGTGATGGAGGCGCTGGCCGACGGGCTGACGCGCATCATGAAGCAGTATTGGCACGGCACCAGCGGGCGCGCGGGTGGCATCGGCATCAACGTAGGGGAGGACTAGGTTGGCTGACATCATCGTGAACGGGCCGGGCGCGGGGCAGGTGCGCCGCTGGCCGCTGCCCGAGGAACTGACCTATGGCGAGTTCCGCACGCTGAAGGCGCTGGCGGGCGTAGAACCTGCCGGGCTGGCACCGGCCCTGGAGGCCGCCGACGCGGGCACCATCATGGTGCTGGCGATCATCAGCGCCGCGCGCGCGGGCGTCACCGTGACGATGGACGAACTGGACGGGCTGCCGTTCGGTGCGGTCACGCTGGAGGATGACGAGGACCGCCCTACCGACGCGGCAGCCGCCGCGCCCGACGGGCTGCCAGCGACGACCCCCGACAATGGTGGGAACCCGTCCTGATGCGCGTCTATGGCATCGCACCGTGGGACATGGACCGGATGACCGGCGGCGAACTGGAGGCCATCGCGCGCGACCTGCGGGCGATGGATAAGGCGGCGAAGGGCTAGGCATGGCGCTGGGCGCAACACTCACCCGCACGCTACAGGCGGTCATCACCGCCGACGCATCGCGGTTCGTCGCTGCCACCGGGCAGGCATCGCGCAGCGCGGACACGCTGGGCGCGAAGTTGCGCCGGGGCATCGGCAAGGCTGCACCGTTCGCGGCGGTCGGCCTGGGGCTGGTGGCATTTCAGGCGAAGCAGGGCGTGCAAGGCGTCATGGAGGACGAGAAGGCGCTGACCAACCTGGAGTCCACGCTGAAGGCCACGGGCAACGCGGCCAAAATCACGGCCGATGGGTTCTTCGAGTATGCCAACCAACTGCAGGCCACCACGGGCGTCGGTGCCGATCAGATCACGCAAGGGGCCGCCCTGCTGGGCACGTTCCGCGCGGTGCGTAACGAGGTGGGCAAGGGAAATCAGATTTTCACCCGCGCCACCGAGGCCGCGCTGGACCTGTCGAAAAAGGGATTTGGCGACCTGGAATCGGCTAACAAGATGCTGGGCAAGGCGCTGCAAGACCCAACGCGCGGCATCACCGCCCTGTCGCGCGCGGGCGTCACGTTCAGCGAGTCGCAAAAAGAGCAGATCAAGACCATGCAGGAATCCGGCGACCTGCTGGGCGCGCAAAAGGTAATCCTGGCCGAGGTGGAGGGGCAGGTAAAGGGGACCGCGAAGGCATACGGCCAGACCACCGCCGGGCAGGTGGACCGAGCCGCGCGCGCCTTTGAGGAACTGCAAAAGGCGCTGGCAGTCGCGCTGCTGCCGGTCATCACCACGCTGGCCGGGATGCTCACAAAGGTGTCCGGGTTCATGCAGGAAAACGAGCGCGTGGTGAAAATCGCCATCATCGCATTTACGGGCCTGGCGGCGGCGGTGCTAGCCGTATCCGCCGCGCTGAAGGTTATGGCCGCGTTCGCCGCGCTGTCCTCGCCCATCGGGCTGGTGGCCGTCGCCATCGGGGCCGTGGTGGCGGGCGTCATCCTGCTGTGGAAGCGGTCCGCGACATTTCGGAAGGTAGTCACCGGAGCGTGGGAGGCCGTGCGGGCCGTCGTGGAAAAGGTCGTGGACGTATTCCGTGGCCCGGTGAAAGCCGCGTTCGATGTCATCAGCAACACGGTGAAGGCCGTGGCCCGGCTGCTGTCCGGCGATTTCAGCGGCGCGTGGGATGCCGCGAAGGGCGCGGTGCGGGGAGTGCTGGACTGGATAAAGGCGACCGTGTTGGCGCTGCCGTCAATCATCCTCACCGCCGCCGTGAAAATCGGCGCGGCCATCGTGAACGGCATCAAGTCCGGCGTTGCGACCCTGGGCGACAAGGTGTGGGACGGCATAAAGGCGCTGCCGTCGAACCTGCTGGGCCGCGTCGGCGCGTGGCTTACCGGGCTGGCGCAGATCGGTGGCAAGGTCATCGAATACATCAAGGCGGGCGCGGTCAGCCTCGCCGCCGCCGTGTGGACAAACATCACCAACATGCCCACCGCGCTCATGCGTAGCGTGGGCGGCTGGCTTACCGGCCTGGCTGAAATCGGCGGAAAGGTTATTGACTACATCAAGTCCGGCGTGACCGGGCTGGCGAGCGCCGCGTGGGAAAAGATCAAGGGAATGCCCACGGCGCTAGCAGGGATGATTACTAGGACATTCCGCGACAACCTGGGCACGTTCGGCGGAAACATTATCGGGTGGATAAAGGGAGGAATCAGTAGCGCGGTGAGTGGGCTGAAGTCGGCCGCCACCGCTGCGGTGAATGCCGTGGTGCGCGCGCTGAACAAGGTAAAAAATGCCACGATCAACAAGGGCATCAGCGCGCTAAATAAGATCATCCCCGGCGGCGACCCCATCCCGGAGGTGCCGGACATTCCGACGCTGGCGCTGGCACGCGGCGGCATCGTGGACGGCCCGCTGAATGCCATCGTGGGCGAGGCCGGACCGGAGGCCGTCATCCCGCTGTCGAACCCGACCGGACGCCGGGCGCTGGCCGACGCGCTGCGCGAGGCAAGCGGCGGCGCAGGCGGCGGCACCGTCATCAACGTGACCGTGAACGGTGCAATAGCGGGCGACGTGCGCGACCTGGCGCAGCGCCTGAAGCCGGAACTGGACCGCGTGCTGGTGGCCGGGTTCTAGGTGTCCATGCCGACCTACAAAGTGGAGGTGGGATGGGGGAACGCGCTGGCGGGCACGTTCATCATCGGCACCTCGCGCCTCACCGATGGCGACGGCCTGCTGCCCGAGGGCGGCGCGGGCGATGTGTTGTCGTCGTCCTTCACGCAGTTCTTCGATGGGCCGCAGGACGACATCACCGCCGACGTGGAGGCCATGCGTATCAACCGTGGCCGGGACACGCTGCTGGACAGCATGAGCGCGGGCACCCTGGAACTGACCGTGCGCCGCCCGGATGATAAGCCCTACTGGAACCCGGCGAACACGGCCAGCGACATCAACAGCAACGCGCCGGGGTTCGTGCCCATGCGCCCGGTGCGCGTGACCGCCACCTACGATGACGGCGGCGGGTCCGTGGACTATCCCCTGTTCTACGGCTTCATCCGCAGCGCCGCACACGACACCATCACCGGCCGGACGAACATTCAGGCGCTAGACCTGTTCCTGTGGCTGGCGCGGCTCTATCCCGTCGCCGCTGCCGACATCACCACGGGCGCGCGCGACGCCGCCGATGGCAGTACCGCATCAGCCGCTGAAACGGTGGATGTGTCCACGCGCTCCACGCGGGGGTTGCTGAAGTGAGCACCACCACGGGCGAACGTATTGGCGACATCCTGGACGCCGCAGGCTGGACCGAATCCGCGCTGCGGTCGCTGGACACGGGCGACACCATCACCGTCACCGCGCCGGAAGGCAACCAGACCGCGCTGGCGCAGGTGGAGGCGCTGCTGGCCGCCGAGCGCGGGGTGTTCTACATCGCCGCCGACGGCACCGCGACATACGAGGACCGCGCGGCCATCGCGCAGCGCCGGGCATCATCGGCCACCATCACCGACGGGGCCGTGACGGCCGAACCGGGATTTGAGGTGGACCGGCTGGTGAACCGGCAGACCGTGACGCGCACGGTGCCCGGCGGCACGGACGGCACGCCGCAGGTGGCGACGAACGAGGAAAGCCTGGAAACCTACGGGCTGAACGATGGCGGCACCATTTCCACGCCCTACCTGACCGCCGACACCGACGCCGCCCGGCTGGCGCGCTACCTGGTGAACCTGAAGGGCGAACTGCGGCGACCGCTGCGCGTGGAGGTGACCGGCCCGGCCGCGTATGCGTGCCTGGGGCTGGAGTTGCAGGACCGCGTGACGGTGAACGACACCGAGGCGAACACCACCGGGGATTACCACATCCAGCGCATCGAACACACGGTGGGCGAGTTCGGGCTGTCGCATGCCATACGCTTCACCCTTAGCCCGCGCGGGGCCGAGGGCTTTATTATTGGCGCTGCTAGCGCGTCCCCCGGTGACGCGGACTACGGCAGCGAAATCGGCAGCACCACGGACTTCATAGGCTACTAAGGCAGGCGCGCATGGCTAAGACATACAACACCGTCCCCGACAAGGCTGCGGGCGATCAGTTTACCGAGGCTATGTGGGACGACTACATCAAGACAAACGGGAATAACCTAATCACGCCGCCTATGTGCCGCGTCAAGCAGACCTCCGGGGTGGCCATCAACGATGCATCGAACACCATCCTCGCCTTCGATGCCGAGGACTTTGACACGGACGGCATGCACGACAACGCTACGAACAACAGCCGCATCACGATCAACACGGCGGGCGTCTATCTAGTGATTGCCAGCGTGCGCTACACGGCGGGAGTAAGCGACGACGCGCGCATCTCGATTCTTAAGAATGGCGGCAACGTCGGCATTGACGAGCGCGGGCCGAATAACAGCCGCAGCGGACATCAGGTGATGGGCTATTACGACCTAGCCGTGGCTGACTACCTAGAGGCGCAGGTCTATCAGAACAACAGCGCGAACACGGCCCGAACGACTGACACGCCCTACACCTTCCTCTCGGCCGCGTGGATTGGGAAGGCGTCCTAGCCGTGACCTCCACCGACGTCACCCGCCTGTACGCCCTGCTGGACGAACTGCGCCGCGAGCAGCGCAAGGACATGACCGCGCTGCATGACGAGGTGGTGGGTTACCGCGCGGACCTGAACGGACGCCTGAAGGCGCTGGAACTGGAGCAGGCAAAGCGCGAGGGCGAGCAGGACGGGCGCGGGGACGTCGGCAGGCTCATCATGGCGGTGGCCGCAACATCGGCCGCCATCGGCAGCGTGGTGGCCCTAATCGCCACGCTACTCTAGGGGGGCACATGGCAACGGCAGGACAACGGGCAGCCGCGCGCGCGGCTAAGTACGTCGGGACATCCGAGCGGGGCAATAACCGTGGCCCCGATGTGGACCGCTGGCAGGAACCGTGGGGCATGGGGTACGGCTGGCCCTGGTGCGGCGCGGCAGCGGCGGCATGGGTAGCCTATGGCGTCACCGGCCGCGAGTCGGATGTGTACGACCCGCGCCTGGGAAACCCGCCCATCGGGCACCCGTCCACCGCCGTCATGGCGCAACGCGCGCGCGCACAGGGTGCTGTAATCCCGCACCCGGTCCCCGGCGCGTTCATCATTTGGCCGGGTAAGCATGTGGAGGTGTGCGCGGACTACTCGCCCGACGGCCGCACCGTCGTGACCTACGGCGGGAACACGGGCGACGCATGCCGCCGACAGGTTCGCGCATACGGGCGTGGCACCGGCACCATCATCGCCGCGCCGCCCGCCATCCGCGCCGGTAGCACGCCCGCCCCGCGTGGTGACCGCCGGTACTATGTGGAGGACGTGGGCGCTGCAAAGCGGACCCGCCTGTACGGCCCGTGGCGCGTGAAGGCATGGCGCGAGCGCGTCATCGCCCGGCTGCCGAAGGCCGACCGCGACCGCGTGCGCCGGGTCCGCGTGGGACGTGCCTATGGCTACGAGATTGGCCCCCGCCGCGTGTACGGCCCGTGGGCTACCGTCGCCGCGCGCGACCGCGCCGCGAAGGCGCTGGCGAACAGGCTGGGCCGACCCGTCCGCCGTTTCTCACTACCGCCCGCAAAGGCGAAGGGCGCGAAGGCGTCCGCGCTGGGCAAGACCACCTAGACCGGGGAGGAACCCGTGAACCGTGTACCCGTAGGCCCTAGCACCCTGGCCCTGCTCACCGCCGCCGTAGGTGGTGCCGCCGCGTTCGTCGTGTCATGGGCCGAAACCGGCAGCGCCCCGGCGTGGCTGGCCGTCGTATCCGCCGCGCTTGTCGCCATCCTGGGCGTGCTTAGGTCATGGCAGGCCGTCCACATGGGCGAGGGCGTGGAGGACATCGTGGACGAAGGCCCGGTGCTGCCGGACGACATGCCCGCCGAGGACATCCCCGAGGACGTCTAGGGGGCACCACTAGGGGGAGGCGCTAATGGCACCACCGCGTAAGCCGTGCCCGTACGACACGCCGGACGAACTGCGGGCGGCCATCGTGGCCGCCGGGTCGGTGGACACGCTGGGCCATGAAATCGGCGCGAGCGCGAACACCATCCGGCGATGGTGCCGTGAGCAGGGCGTGGACACGCGCAGCGGCAAGACCGGCCGACCGCTGGACGTGCCATACGCCGACGCCGCCGAAATGGAGGCCGCGCTAGCCGAGGCCGGTAGCCTGAAGGCGCTGGCGGGCGCGCTGGGCCGCGACGAAAAGACCGTGCGCCGATGGATGGTCCGGCTGGGCGTCGAATCGCCGGAACCTGGACGCCGCACCGATGGCGGCGAGTTCATGGGCCGCCTGTCGGATGCCCACATGGCCGCCATGCTGGATGCCATCGGCCCCCGCGAGTTGGCGCAGGCGCTGGGGCTGAACACCGACACGGTGCGCCGCGAGGCGTCCCGGCGTGGCATCGCCGCCGACCCGGCCGCAGCGCGCAGCCCGCGCGTGGCGATGCTGACCCGCCGCGTGGCCGAACTGGAGCGGCAGGAATCAGCGGTGGCCGACATGATGACCGCCGTGCGCGATGCCGCCCGCGATGCGGTGCCGACCCTGCCGCCGGTAAAGCGCCGCCCGGACATCGGCAGCGGGCAGCCGGTGGATGTGGTGTGCCATGTGTCGGACGTGCAGTACGGCATGGTGGTGGACGAGGACGAGGTGCCCGGCGGTGGATTCTCACCCGATATCGTGGACACCGAGCGCCTGCCCCGCTACTTAGAGGCCGTGCGCGGCATCCTCGCCGCGACGTGCAGCACCCGCCCGCTGGGCACGCTATGGATAGCGGCCGGTGGCGACCATGTGGAAGGCCACGACGTATTCCGGGGGCAGTCGTGGCACCTGGCGCTGGACGCCGGGGAACAGGTGGTGCGGTGGGGCCGCCTATGGGCGCGCGCGGTCGCGGAACTGGCGCGCATGGCGCAGGAACACGGCGGCCAGTCGGTGCTGCTGGCCGTGAACGGGAATCACGGAGTGCAGGGCGGCCGGGGTGCTGGGGCCACGCCGGTTGCCCTGTCGTATGACTACCTCGCGCACGCGCTGACGTGCGAGGCGCTACGGCATCACGCCGACGACCTGGCGCTGACCATGCACGAGGAACCCCGGCTGGCCGTCTATTTCCAGACCTGCGGCGCGCTGGTGCTGATGACGCACGGCGATCAGGACCGGGGCGGCGGGCTGGTGGGCGTGCCCGTCGTGACCGGCATGCGGAACGACTACAGCGTGCGGATGTCCACGGGCGTGCAGCATGACCTCCACATCAGCGGCCACTACCACCGGGCCACCAGCATCACCGTCGGCGCGGATTCCGAGCGCCATTGGAACAGCGCGTGGGTGGGCAGCACGAACCTGTCCATAGGCCGGGGCGGCGCGTCCCTGCCGTCCCAGAATGTGTTTGTCATCCACCCGGAGTACGGCATGTCCGCGCTGCATCGCGTCCGGCTGGTGGCTGGGCGCACCGAGTCACCCGTGGAGGTGCTGGGGCCATAACGCACAACGGCCCGCCGTGTGAGGGCGGGCCGCGTGGTGCGGTGGTGGGTTAGTAGGCCCCGTTGATCGCGTCCTGAAGGTCGGCGTATTCGATGTCCACGCCCCGGCGCTCCAGCGCGCGCATCGCCATTTCGGTGGCGACCTCCAGCGCGTCCATGCTCCCTGGGTCAGTTCCGGCAGGCGTGGCGGTGGCGGCCCATGCTGCCCACTTGTCAATAAGTGCGGAGTGTGCGGCGGTCATGTCGTGTTCCCTTCGGTTTGTGTTGCCTTATGTCCAGAACACTAGACGCCCGCGCACGGCACCGCTACCCCTGCCGCAGCCGGAAAGTCGCAAATAGCGGGGAAAACATAGAACCCCCGCAAATAGCGGGAAAAGCGCGCGCGCGGTGTGCGCCATGTGCCCCACATCCCGGCGGCGGTGGTCTAGTGTCCTGAACACGGCAATGACGCCGACGACATGGAGGGCGACATGGACAGCATCACGAAGGCAGACGGGATGGAAGGCGTGCGCCTGGTGCATTTCCCCGGCAGCGTGCGGGTCGTGCTGGACGACGACGCGCTGGCGCTGATTGCTGACGCGCTGGAGGACGCGGCCGCGTGCTGGGACTCGGCGCTGGATGGGCACCGCGCCGCGCTGCTGGCCGAGGTCGTGCGCGGCAGCGACGAAGGCGCGCTGACGCTGGAGAACCACGACGACGGGCGCGAGGATGGCGTGACCACCCGCCGCTGCGCCGCGCTGCTGCGGGCGCTGGTGGACGCGGGGGCGCAGGCATGACCCCCGGCGACGTGGTGTATTACCGCGACAAGACCGGCGCGCACTTTGGGCACCTAGTGGAGTGCGGGTACAAGTGGGCGCGCGTGCAGCACGGTGAGCGCGTGCGGCGCGTGCCGGTGGAGGACGTGAAGCCGTGGCCGCCTGCGAAGGCCGACGCCCCGGCGAAGCCTGTCAAGCGGGGGAGGGTCTAGTGCAGATCACCGACGACACCACGCGCCTGCGCGGCGGCATCACGCGCGCCGTGGTCGAACTGGTAATGGCGCGCGCGGCGCTGTCCATGCTGAACGACCGCGAGGCGCTGAACGGTGTGGACGAGTTCCACGACGCATACCGATGCGTGACCCGTGCCGCCGAGGCGCTGGGCGTGCATGTCACCGACCTGGATGCGATGGCGCAGCGGGTCGTGGCCGAGGTGCGCCCGTGACCGACGACCGCGCCCAGTGGCTGGAGGCATCCGCGCAGGCGTACCGCGAGGCGCAGGAACGCGCCCACGGTGCCTACGGGATGCTTGCCACCGGCATCATCGCCGCGCACGACACCGGCATGCCTATCCGCGCCATCGCGGAATCCGTCGGCCTGTCGCCTGCGCGGGTTCATCAGATCGTGAAGGGGAGGCCAGCATGATCGCGCTCACATTCGACGACCTGCCGCCGAACACGCGGACCACCGACCCGACGACCGCGCGCAAGGCGGGGGCCGCCGTGGTCATCCGTGCCGGTTCGCAGCGTGCCCGGCTGCTGGTGGCATACGCCGACGCCGGGGACTACGGGCTGACGAACGAAGGCGCGGGCATCGTGACCGGCCTGGCCGAGCGGCCGGGCTGCTGCTACTGGAAACGGTGCGGGGAACTGCTGGCCGGTGGGTTCATCCGCGCCACCGACGAAACGCGCACCAGCCGCGCGGGCGAGGCGCAGCGGGTGTGCGTCATCACGCACGCCGGGCTGGCCGCGCTGGACAACATGGGGAGGAAGTAGTGAACACCGAAACGATGACGAGCCGCGAGGCGGCCGAGTTCCTGGGCGTGTGTAAAACGAGCGTGCAACGCCTACGGGACGCCGGATACCTTACCGACGGTCGCCCGCAGGGTGGGTATGTCACCACGGATTCGGTGCTGTTGTTCGACGCGGGCTGGCCCGTGAATGACAGCGGCGCACGGCCGATGCCGCGCGGGCTTTATGGAAAGACCATCGCGCCGAATGTGGAGGAAATCCCGCGCGTGGGCGGTGGCTCTACTTACCGCGTGCGGTTTTATGGTGGGCGCGGCGGGGGCGGTGGATTTGACAAGACCTACCGCACGCGCCGGGGCGCGCTGGCTGCCGCCGAGCGTATCCGCCGCCAGCAGTCCGCGCCACCCGCGCCACCCGCGCCACCCGCGAATACTGACACGCCGACGCTATGGACGCGGCTGCGCGCATGGCTGACAAACGCCGACACCACCGGGAGGACCGCATGACCACGAACACCGAAGGCGTAGCGCCCGACGAGCGCGCGGACGCCCGCGACACGCTGGCCGCGCTTGCGCGCGACTGGTGGCAGCCGCCCGCTGAACTGATCGCCACGCTGCCGAAGGGCGGTGTGCAGTTGTCCTACCTGGGCCACGCCGACACCACGCGCGCGCTGATCGAAGCCGACCCGGAGTGGACCTGGATTCCGATGGCGACCGATGAACATGGCCTGCCGGTGCTGGACCGCGACGAGCAGGGCCGCCCGGTAGGGATGTGGATTTGGCTACAGGTGTGCGGGGTGGAGCGCCCGGCATACGGGTCGTGCGAGCCGGGCAAGCGTGACGCGGTGAAAGAGTTGGTGGGCGATGCCATCAGGAACGGGGCCATGCGGTTCGGTGTCGCTGGTGGCCTATGGTCGCGCGCCGACCGTGGCGACGGCGGCAAGGCGAAGCGCGCACCGCGCAAGACCACGCGCAGGAACACCGACATGCCCGCCGACACCGCCGGGCTGGCCGACCCGCCGCCCGGCACGGCCGAGTTCCAGGCGCTGACGCTGCTGGCACCGTCGGCATCCGGCGCGGACATCGCGGAGGTGCTGCGGGGCATCGGCATCGCTGACCGCGCCGCGCTGACCGATCAGGCGACGCTGGATAAGGCCCGCGCCGCCATCACGGCGAAGTACGGTCAGGAAAACGCGCAAAATGCGGGCAAATCGTAATCCGCTCGTGTCCACCTACCTAGACACACGCGCGCCACGGGCGTACATTCACGGCATGGCAATAACGCCGAACGGAAGGGGTAGGGAAATGAAGGTCAAGGTAACCGTGACGCTGGACATAGACAAGGCCGCGTGGATGGACTACAGCGGCGGCGATGACGCGCACGATGCCGTGGTGCGCGTGGATGTGCAGGACTGGGCCGCGCAGATTCTCATGTCCTCACTCGCAGAGGCCGGATGCGAGGCGGTGGCCGCATGAGCGCGGTTCGCATCATCACCACGCCTGGCGGTCGCCGCTTCGCATACATAGGGGACTACACCCTGCGGGCGCTGGATGAGTTCGGCGGGTTTTGGGAAGTTACCCGCGACATAGACAGCGACGAGGTGCGCGTGGCATCCGGCCTAACGCTAAACGAGGCCACGGCGGTGGCAAGGGGGAACGCATGACCACGGACGACCGCGAGCGGCAGGCCCGCGAGTTCGCGCAGGTGGAACTGGCGCGGCTGGAGGCCGAGCAGGAACTGTCACGGCTGACCGAGCGCGCGAACGAACTGCGCGCCGCGCTGGTGGCGGGCATGACAATGGGCGAGGCGGTGGACGCCGGGCCGATGGGCTGGGTAGTCATGGCACCGCCAGCACGAC
>Ga0208767_1002796_pt1 | contig 12969 bp, 7 predicted proteins | sample VirMetDEL_Mar_21_FD_184514 | JGI IMG/M metagenome (GOLD analysis project Ga0208767, IMG submission 184514) | Aqueous microbial communities from the Delaware River and Bay under freshwater to marine salinity gradient to study organic matter... | ecosystem: Environmental > Aquatic > Marine >... | reverse complement strand
TTTCGTGCATAATAATCCCGAAACCATTAGCTGAGAATGTGTTCACTTTATCGTTGATCCTATACCTCGTACAGGAATATGTCGCGTGCGGCGGTTACTGCTCTTCTAAAAGCTCAACGTGTGGTCAATCCTGAAACAGGTGCTGAGTACATGTTGGTGTCGTGTTGTGTTTATCGTTGTGGTTGCTAGGTCGTACTGTGTCATTGGATGGTCGGGTATCTAGGCGGCTCATGCGAGACCAAGTTATCGAGATGCGTAGTGGTTACGTTCGAAATGCTGCCGGGAATGTTGTACGGGCGACTGGTGCTCGAATGGGTGCTGGTGGTGGCACTGTGTACACTGTAAACGTCAAGCTTGTCGTTGCCGATGAGGATTCGGATGAGCCTATACTGACCCGTCTTGGACAAGAAAGTATCGTGAGCACTCAAGTTACGTTTGTTGTCCCGGTTGGTGAGACCCTGTCTGATAATCCTGAGGTGTTTCTACGTGCCGCCAGTACACAGGCCCGGGAGGACGATTATCTTAACCCAGGTGCATACTTTAAGCTTCACAGCGTCGATACGGGGAGAGGCCATTTCTACGATATCGATGATCTCGACGACGTCGATTACGCTCAGATGACTCTACGTGGTTTATCTGATACCATGCGATACTGCTACGACGAGGATAGTGGCAATAATGAATGTATTATCGATGCCCTCGTTCGTGCGTTGCATTCCACTCGAATGGGGCATAGGTTCGGTGCGCGAGCATACTTCATTCATTACTTTGAACGGGCCAAACTTAACTGGGCTCCTTCCGATGGGCTGACTATCAACGACGTATATGATTGGATCGCCAGTGTCAATGCGCCGTTGATGCTATACTGTGTTGACGTAAGCGGGTATGTCTTCAGCCGACCCAGGGCTGCATACGATGGCCCGGCGTGTAATATTGTCAATATGTCATTAATGGTCCATGACAATCATTGCGTCCTACTATCTAATCCCGTTTTGAAGTCTAGGATCAGCCACTGTATCGTTGGCGATAGTGTAGACATGTGTTGTGATCAGGACCGGTGGCATCGCTCTGATATGTCTGGGTGGCCTACTGTGGTCAATGATAGTTCTGCGATTGATCGCATCGTAGAGTTGTGGGATCGGAACGAACTTGGGTCGATCGTGACATCTCCGGTTGAGTACGATAGTGACGGTAAGGTGGTTGTATACAATGACAGGTCAGAGAGGATACGTACTCTGTTGGTCCAATTGATGGCGTATACCAAGGTTTATGTTGATCAGATTAATTACAGCTGCAGCGGGTATATCACGGATTGTATCTTGCCGGCCAGGGATGGTAAGAGCCTCCCGTTTCGGTTACATTTTAGTGATGATTGTACTGAGGTCGTCAGCATCTTACAGTCGCTGCAAGCATCCGACATCACCATGCCACTGTCCGAGTCATTCTACCATGGTCAGACGATCTCTTCTGTCTCGGCTGCTGTGTTCAGTACGTTCGTGGACGTACCTCGATCTACGATGGGGCCTTACGTTCGATCATTGTTTGATAATCTCGGGTCGTCCTACATATGTAATCAGGTGTTCGATGAGTATTACGGTTACAATAGTACGTCCGCTGTGAAGACAGAGGTTGATATCGCGAAGTGTTACTCGGCATGCCTGATGAATATGGAATCAGACTATTGCGTTCTATCTCCTGCTGATGACTTCCTGCCTTGTGACGCGTACACTGATGAGACGAACGTAGACCACTGGAAAGAGTCGTCTGATCTGCCCCCTGGTTACTATCTGATGCCGTTGACTGTTCGCTTCCCTTGGATACCCGAATTGGAAGTACGTAATATTATGTATCCTCGAAATCTCATGATTTATATTATCGATAATACGTCTATAACCGTTAGTGACATCACTCATTGGTTGAAGCCGAGCATAGTGTTAAATGCTGACGTGTTCAAGGCGCCAGTAGAAACGCTGTATCGTGCGCTCGCTCCTAAAAAGGCAAAGAAAATTGTTAATTACTATGTTGGCATGTTCAACAGTGATACGTCATATTTGAAGCGCCAGTGTATTGTCGGTGATGTGTGTAGTGCGAACCTGATACACGGGCGTATGATTAACTCCGATTGTGTCGAACGTGGACAAGCTGCCCATGTCACGATTGATAAGGTCGGAGACCTATACTTTCTATCGCAGGTCGTGAAGACGAAGCGATTCGAGTGTAGCAAGCCTATATTCAGTCAAGTAGTCGCACAAGGGTTCGTGTATTTGATGGAACTAGGCAGGAAGATGCTGCAAAGCGGGTTTACAACAAAGTTGCTTGGGGCACGAACGGATTGCTGGTGGTGTGATCGGACGCCTGGGTCTACGTTATTCGAAGGGTTACCTACCGACATCTCGATGCACGACGAGCTTTATATGATTGGAAAATACCGTCTGAAGGCTAGGTTTGCACCTTTCGTGCGTGCCATGATAGACCGTCGAGAACTTGATCGGCATCGTCTTACCGTGGTGGATATGTTTGTCTATGCTAAGCGATGGAAAGACCTGTCTAGAGATGATGACATATCCGATCTCACGGGTTTGTTGATCACTGGGCCGCCTGGGAGTGGGAAGTCGACTCTGATGGGTAAGTACATCAAGAGTTACTTGGAGGCGTATACGGCTCGGATGCGACAAGAACGCGTTGCGCATCGGGGTGACGAGGAGGAAGAAAAGGATAGCTGTGTGGACGATGAACCCGTCGATTATACGATTGACGATAGCCCTGTCTTGTGTTGTACGACAACTGGAGCTACTAGGGACGAATTACAGACAAATCAAGGGCTTGACGCGCGGACGTGGGGGTGGTTATATGAACGTAATGGAAAGAACAGGCGCAAGCTCGCGCAGTATATTGCAAGGAAGGAAGTGATCGTAGTCGACGAGTGTTTCCAGAACAATGACGTATATACATGCGCGCTTCTAGAGGCCATCCTCATCAACCCTTCCCTGAAACGTATATATGTCGGTGATCCGGATCAATGTAGGGCCGTGATTACGAAGGGAGTGATGGAAAACCACCTTGACCCTTCGTCATCAAGAACCTTGATGGCTATCTGTGGCGGGAACCGGATGCAGCTGTCGTATATCCCTGGCGCCATGCGGTTCGACGATCCATTGCGGAAGGTAGTAATGTCACTGATGACTACGGGGCGTTTCGATGTGCGTGGCCGCGTGGACCCTTCCGTTCTTGGTGATATGGGCATCGATAGGTGCATATGCAAAACGAACAAGGCCAAGAAGATATTTGATTCGGACAGACAAGACCATGGTTCGATGGGTGTAGACGACGATGAAATGGTCGTCGTTGTTAAGCGTGCCAGCGATACTACGAAAAAACATCAAGATATGAAACTGGTAGTTGGGACGAGGTTGATTGCGCACAAGAACGCTGATATTAAGATGGAGGTCATTACTGGTCACAGTAAGACCGGCAAGCCGCTCGTGTCACATACTACCGTGCGAGTTACTAACGGGGACAAGTATACTGTATCCGAAGTGTCTGGACAGCGCAATAAGGTTACATTGACTTCCGCTTCTGGTCTTATCGTGTTGGCTGGTTTGACTCCTTCTCAACTACATTCGTTCGAACTCGACTATGCAATTACAGCCTATCGGTCTCAATCACAGACGATGCACGGTGACTACATAATCCATGAGGCTGGACACATGACGTTCGAGGAGTTGTACGTGGCATTGTCGCGTGCCACGTCTCTCGACAGTATCACGTTCACCTCTAACGTATCGTCTAAAAAATACACGAGGACCCCGTACAATCATACTTCATTCCCATTCCAGCACAAGCTTATCACTGTCGTAGTGTATAAGATCGTGTTTGGTAACTATGTGTATGTGGGCAGGGCGATCGTGAAGGATGGACAGAACGTAGCCGATGTAGTGGAGTCCAAGTACCAATCTTACCTGACTTCTACGGATGACTCTGCTATCGTGAGCTATTTGGGCGAGCACGATACTTCCGATGACGATTCAGTCGATCGGCAGATACTCTGGATATGCAAGTACAGGTCGTTTGGTGCGTCTTATAATGACGAACGGATCATGATTGATACCATTACGACTCAGAACGGTGACGATTCTTCCGTTAGCGTCATTAGTGACGCGTCGGACAGGGTGTCACGGGACAGTCTTGAGAGCAATATAGATAGACAGGCATCCGTGGCTCCTGCTAGGCGGTATGTGACGGTGTGTAAGGACCACATGCCTTCTTTGTCGTTCAAAGGTAATACGAGGCGAGTACGTATAGTTATCCAGCCAGCCGGTCGGAAGATATTCGTTAAACAGATGCTGACGCTTCCTAAGCCTATACCCGCGGAGAAACGGAACCCCAAACGAGTCGCGTCGTATATGAAAAAATTGAAGAAAGTAATCGACTTGTATAGGGATCATGTATATTCCCGATACTCGATCGAGCAGTTGACCGACCCATCCGACGGTACTAACAAAGCAGAGTCAGAACTGAAAAGGTTCCTTAATGACGAAGCTGGGTATACTGGCACCATAGCAAAGTGGGACGGCGAGACGACAAAAGGGATGGCCGACATCATGGAGAGCGATAAGATCGAAGCCGATAGGATATTGGTTGGTGTTAAAACCCAAGTCAAGACACAGACTCTGAAACGAAAGGCATGCCTCGTTGATGGTCTAGTACAACAACAACGAAACAGTCGTTGAAAATGTAACAATAAAATAAAAAGCGTTATACCGGTTCGATTGTTTTCTTGTATAATGTAGTAGCGTGTCGGTGCATAATATTCAATTCAAGCTAAACGTGATATGGACCCTTCTATATTCAAAGTAGTCAAGGCTCGACCCGACGAGAAGGAAATTTCCCAGCCAAAATACGCGGGCATCGTACCGAAGTTGCACTTCAGATGGTTGTTGAGTGGTCCATCCAAGGTCCGTTAGCAATGTTGTGGTACGAACGATTGTCACAAGTGTTGTGTTGTTGTTGATGTGTACAGAGTGGGAAGACGAACCTGGCGAGATATTCCCTCGATAATTTCTATGTCGGCAAGAAGGGAGCAGGGTCTAGCTTCTTCGACCGGATATTCCTTCTGAGCCCAACAGCGCAGATCGATCCACAGTGGGCAGACCTGGCTGGGTTAAAGGATAAGGACCGTATAATCCAGCCAACACCACAATTGCTAGACCGTATCCTGGGAGATCAACGCCGCGACATATCAGGATCCAGATCAGAGAGGGCTGTACATGTGTCGTCTGCGACTCTGAACAGGAAGAAACTAAAGGCGAAAAAGGTGTTGCTGATAATCGACGATGCTATCTCCGAGTCTACATTCATCAATTCACCGTCGTTCTTGAAGATATTTATACAAGGTCTTCACACATCGGTTTGGCCGCGCATTAAGATCCCTATTGGACTGTTTGGTAGGGAGGCATTATGGTATCTCGGTTATGGTGATGTCCCAATCGTACATGAAGGTATGGGTCTCTGTTTGCACTTGTTCCGTTGTATAACACTTTCACAGGTACCCAGGTCAGTACGACTCCAGTGCACTCATATCGCCATGTTCCCATCTCGGAAGACGGAGATCGACAGACTACATACCGAGCACGGTACATCTGCTTGTATTGCACGTCATTATGAAATCTGACGTCTATGGTAGGTCCTCGACAACTTTCGAAAAACGAGTTCCATGAACTGGTTGAGTACGCAACATCTCCTCGCCCTGATGATATGTATCCCTTTTTGTACGTCGATTGTTTCGCGCCAGTGAAGACCCGGTTCAGACGAAACTATACCGAGACGCTTGAGATCGACGACGGTTCGAGTCAAGCGGCACCACCACGTGGCAAGCGCAAGAGACCTTCCGGTCAAAACTGTTTTTTTATCTTACTGTTCCTTATATATACTATCTTTATACACCTAATGTAGATGGTAATGCCAATGTGTACACTACATGTCTTTGTATGTGTGTTAGGTCGCAATGCTAAGCCGTCCAGGACGACCGCCCAGGATGGGGGACGCGCTCAAGACTATAGTTAAACGAATGTGCGTTATATGCGGTCGAAAGCTAACTAAATCAAATCAGCGTACACGCCGGAAAGTGTGCAAGAGGCTGGTATGCGAGCACGTGTTTGCTATCGCACAGGCAGACAAATGGCGCATGCGGGCACGTCTACTCGAGGATCAGTTACGACTGCAACAAGGCCCTTCTTTCTCTGCTACTGAATTGCAAGATTACGACGATAAGATGCTCCAGATAGAAGACGAATCTACGGTGATGTCGGTAGAGACAATCGGCTGCTCGGTGCCTGGATGCCATGAATTAATATCGAAAGAAGGGATCGCGCATCTGGAATCGCATCCTAAAATTAACATGGCTATGGATAGGCTTGCCTTAATTACCGGTCGTTGCCGGATGTGCAAACAAGACGGGACTCAATATTATTGTGATAAACATTACAAAGATCACAACTCACACCAATTAGACGAAGTCGAGATCGACGCTGGTAAAGTAGATACTACGAACATGAATCAAGGGAATTTATTGACTACACTGCCATGCAATACAATTGCGGCTCAGTCGGTGTCGGTGTTTGCTAATATGACTCCGGTGTCTGCTGCTTCTTCTTCTTCCTCGCCTTCTTCTTCCTCGTCTGTTTCTTCTCCTTCTCCACTGGTGTATGGTCAACTACAGCCTCTTGTTCGTCCGCCGATACCATTTGCCGACACATTGCCTGGTCCGTGTCCAATACAATATCAGCCGTATCTGGGTCCAAATGAGCTTGATCCTCTGTTCGTTGATCTGTTTCCTGGGGCAGTTCTGTAGTGTCGACCCAATTCTTCAACAGCTCCACCGATTTCAATGCGCCGTATCCAAAGTCTTTCACGAATGATTGCGACGGCTTCTTCACGTACCCTAGCCTACGCAACGCGGCAAACATTGCGTCGCCCCTGATAGTGGCTGCGGTGGCTGCCCGTGCGGCATTCCGCCCGCCCAATTGTATTATGATGATCTCGCCATCGGGGGCCTTCACCCCGAACGCATTCCACTCCATGCATAGTTGAGGATATTGCCGAGACTTCTTGGCCATCTGCCTTATGACAGGTGCAGTGTATGTATTGTACGGTGGCTCGCATTCTGCCACGTCAAAGTACGCTCGTTCGGTGGTTGAATCAAATTGAACAATATTAATTAAATCCTGTAATCCAGCCTTCGGTTTTAGCCAAGCAGGCTTCGGTGGTACAGAGGTGCGCACGTGCGTACGTCTCTTTTTCTTGTGTGACGTCGATGATGCATCGTCTCCTGATGATGTTGGCATAGCACGTTTGTGTCTCCTAGTCACCGGGCGTTCGGGCGCCTTGAGGAGATCGAGAGATAATGGTTTGTACGGTACCGACAGTGCGCTGCGTGTATCCGTCCGGACGAGAGTCAAAGGCGGGGGTGGCAACTCCTCATCGATCTCTGGGAGTTGTTGCTTCACGGTTGGTGGCGGCATGGACATAGTGATTGCTTGCTTTTTTGTTTTATGATTGTTAGTAGGCGCGCGTTTTTTATTTGTAATCACATGATTGTACAAAGACAGCAGACTGAACGTTTTTACGAATAAATTGGACTGCTTTTTTCGTGGATTTGTGGGATCATAAATTTATTGTCTACAATTCCACAACTATTTCGATGGCTTCTACGCGTTCTGCTTTCGGCTCTGCTGGTTCGTACTCTAGTAAGGCACTCGATACGGATGGACCTTTCCAACTCGGCAGAACTGACCAGCCAATGCAAGTACATTTCAACGGGCACACGTTCGCCGATACTGCCAGCCGGTGTTATGCAGCCAAACTGCTCGTGCTCGACCCCGACTCAATCAGATCTATTGAGGACATGGAACAGACAGTGTCCGCGAACAACCCAGATTGCAAATTAAACTCCGTCATCCTGGACAGACCAGACGTAGACGGTGTTCCAGCCATCCTCATTCGTGCCAAACTGACTAATAGCGATGCCCGTTTCTCCAAGGATGTCAATACTGGCATTGACAACGCGGCTGGTGTCACTGGCTTGAAGGCTGGGTCTACTATTCTTGCGATGTGTCGTGCTGGTCAATGGTCGATGGACGGGAGGTGCGGGTTGCTCGTGTACTGCAATGACATTAGGTATCTGGGCGACGTTGCCCTTCCATGGGTTGGCCCGCGACGCGGGGCTGTTCAGATGGAATGGTTGTGATCACGCTGCGCGTTTGCATGGATGGATGCGGAAAGAACAGTCCCACTACCATCGTGATGCTGGAGTACCATATCTCGCGATTACCGATCTCCATTGTGATCATCGCCATACTGAATATTAGTACGATCAGCCCGAAAGTGACCTGAACTATGTATTTGATAAAGTCTGCATTCGTCTTGCTACAACACGTCTCCCATGTCTCGCGTGAATTTCTTCTGTGTAGCGTAGGTACTGGTACGGCGCCTGCGTTCATAGTATGTAGCAGCTGGAGGGTTTTTTGTTTTATGGTGACATACAATATAATAAAAAATACTTCCTGACTGACTATTGATTTGTACAAGCATTTTTGGGTCGGTTTTTGATGTACAGTTTTATTTAGACATTAACCACAACCGGAACACCACGAACGTTTTGGTGTTGTCGAGTGGAACAACACTGTCGTCGTCTGTGTAGCGAAACGAAATGTCAATGTTTGAGATGTTTGGGGATGTGTACGGCCCATATCGGACAAACGGTATATCACTGCTAAACTTATGGGTCTGCACCAGGCCGTATGGAACCGTTAATGGAAGTGTCGCGACACAAGCATTCGACGTGCCTGTGCCTAGAATAGAATTCCTGCTGCCTAGCAGCTCTCGGGAGTGTAGGCCTATAGCAGCCTCTCCTTGAAGATTCGTACGCAGTAGGATGGCTGGATGCGGGCCAGCGCCAGCGATGGTGATATCCTCTTTCATCCCCATGATGTAAGCAAGCTGGCGGTCCGCGAATAGTGTCAAGTCTACTTCCGGTGCAAGCACGTATTGTATGGATAGTCTATCTCCGCCGTCTGCGCCGATGTTGGGGACGACCGTGAACTCGAATTGCCCCGGCCCTCCCGGTAGATCAGAATCGAAAAAGAACTGCAGCGTGTCCGCGAGTGTTTGGATAGTATAGAACGTGTCACCAGGTATTTCGATATCAAAATCGACGCCGTTCCGCTTTCCTTGCAACCTATTGTTACCCGCAGTCGACCGTAGGTTGGGTACAACGTTTGTGAATCCGCAGCTCTCTACAGATATCCCAACTATGCTCGACAAATCGGAGATTACGTTGCCGATGTCCACGCCGAATGTGGCGCTCGTGTATCCAGGGGCATCCTCCCTCTGGTCGCTGTTGATTTGCAGCAATCTTGTCTCGAACTCCATGTTCGGGTTTTTTGGTCGTCCTTTTTTTATGTGCCGATTGGTACCGTCGAAATATATGTACAATATTAAAAATATGAACAAGTAAAAACGCTGTAAAAAAATCACGATTCGCGGACGCGATTTTTTGTTTATTTGAAGATATATGAGCTCCGTGATATAGTAGGCCTGGTTTTAGGCATCCGGTCCCGAGCCGTGCCATACCGGGCATCCGGCGCGGTTAGAGACGATCCCATGTAATATTTCGGGGTTTGGTCCATCTCGTCCATTTGTAGTATCCCGTCTCTAGCCATATTCGATACCCAGAATGGGTTGCTGAGATTCCCATTTGGCCAATTGACGGGCTTGAATTGTCCCATTAGTAAGTTGGCCTCCTTCAACTTGTCGCTCTCGTACGACTCCTGATCCGCGAGCATATCGGATCCTGCGGACGCCAAAAAAGGCCGTAGATTGACGAGAGCACTCTTGCTTTTTTCGTAATTGTCAGCGATATCATCAACCATATCGTTCGACATTGGCCATAATTGTTCGGGTGGTACTCTGAATGGCGGTGGTACTGGTTCCGGTTGCGTTGGTGTGTCTGTAGGAGAGTCTGTTGGTGCGGTTGTTGGTTTATCTGTTGGTTTGTCGGTTGGGGCTGTAGTAGTTGATTTCTCTGTTGGTTTGTCGGTTGGGGCTGCAGTTGATTTCTCTGTTGGCTTCTCGGTTGGGGCCTCGGTTGTTGGTGTCTCCGTAGTCGGTGCATCGGTGGTCGGCGCCTCTGTTTTGGACTCTATTCGTTCGAACCGAACACCTCTCTCTATTGTGCCCACGTTGTAGTTCGATGGCGGTAGTAGGATCCCATTTGCGTCGTACTCGTATATACCAGGAGCAGCCATGAATTCCTTGGCGGATTGTTGTTCTATGAACGTGCCGATAACACTGCTCAACCGCTGTCCAATGCGCTCTTGGTGCTGCCATCTATCGGCATAGTCCTTAAACCAGTTATCAGTGGATGCTATCCGTCTGTATGTACCCATGAGACCGCGTACATCACCGTTTGCCACGTATCGGTGGATATCATCCGCTATGTCCATCTGTTCGCGATACAATTCGGCTCTATCTCTTGCGTCCATCCGTATGTTGTCAATCGAATCCCGATCTTCTTCCCTCAGCCAATCTATCGCGTACAGTACACTAGTTATACTCTCCTTCGACGGATCAAGCAAGTCGTACTGTTCCTGTAATCTTCTGTCGAAACGTTGGTGAAAGGGGGGATAGCGAGCCCTGGCTCCCTGGCCATCATCCCCTCCATCATCCCCTCCGTCGCCAGGAGGAGGCGGGGGAGGTAGATCGTCTGGTGGGTCCTGGCCAGGCAGCATGTTCGGGTATTGCATTGGTCGTTGCCTAAACCTAGCGATATTAGCCCTTGACCATTCCTCTATATATGGATAAATTTCATTCAGATCCTTCGCGTTGACGATAATATCCACGAGTCTACGTGCCATCTCGTCGTTGTTGTTTACAACATAATCTACATCGCTTAGTTTTGTCCATTTGACACCATGGTCGTTGACCAGCTGGTTAGTAACGAGCAGGAGAGATCGTATAAATGGCATCCATTCCAACTCTCTAGAATGAAGCCTTATAACAGCACCCATGAAACGGCCGTACTCACCAGCCTTTGCGACGGTATCTGTCACTGTTACGATTGCATTCTTGACTGATCTTGGCGCATTCGCGAACACTTCCAGATAACTTGGTATAGTAGACGATACAAGGTATGGACCGACTCGTATCACGTAGAACCTAATCGCGACCGCATTGTCAACGGCGAATGTACCCAGTCTAGCTGCGTGGAATTTGACTTCTGCGAGAGACGCGTACGTGGGTCGTAGTCTGTACATTAACCCAGCAGCCTCTAGCGTAGCCCCAGGTGTCGCTACCATAACCTTGTTTGCAAACTCCGCCATTGCGTGTCCTACTACTGCTTCGGTGAGGACATATTGTGCTAGGTACAATGCAGTCTTTGTCATCTCTATGGCAGTCTCTCCAACATCAGTTATCTCGACGTCCCCTTTTGTCGTTATCCGTATGAACCACCAGTCGTGTTTGATTGATCTTAGCAGCCGAGGGCTATCATCGACCGCGTACCCGTCACCTAGAGGACCGCCTACTCCAGTAGACGTCAACGCTCTACTAGCCATCTCTTGCGATAGTATCTGTTCATGTACCATCCTACCGTTGAGTCTGTATTGCTCCAACAGCATTATAGCTGTAGAATTGATAAGACTATCGTACGGCTGTCTGTAGAAGTCGATTTCCCCTGTTAACCGATTCTCTATCGAGAGTCCTTGAGACAACGGAGATGCGAATTTGGATGACACATCCTTTCCTGTCCGCTTCGCTTCCCAGTTAATCATGATGAGATGTGACACGTCACTCTGGAAATCGTCGATATCGTAACTCCCGTACCAGTCATACGCCGAGATCACTTGCTGTATGTTATTGAAGTCGACATCCCAGATCGATCTGATATCCCGCTTTACGTCGTCTATATCTAATGGGTCTTGACCCGACATCACTTGATTTCACTCAATGGATGACGCGTAGAAAAGTGCCAACATCGACCATACAAAAAAAATATACCGCCAAAATAGCGTGTGTACATGTATTTTTATAATTAAGACGGCGGACCAACGAGTCAATACCGAGGCAACGATAAATATATAAAGACATAATATAGTCGCTTTATTATTGTTTTATTACATGGATCTGAACGACCGTGGCTGTAGCCGTATTATCGCATACGCATGCGCTTGCTCCCATACTGAGGGATTGAGTACGACTCTCGTACAGTCGCTGGTGACGGACGTTTTCTGTAGCTGCCGTATAGAGTCGCTACGTCCAGCGTGCCGCCTTTCAGTCGAACGGGCATGTCATACAGCTGCGGGGCGTACCTGATTCCCTCATTAACTACGTTACCGACCCACAACGGATTGCTGATATTTCCATTTGGCCAATTTACGCTGCGCTGTCCCATCAAAAGATTGGCCTCCTTCAACTTATCGCTCTCGTATGAATCCTGTTCCGCAAGCATATCCGTACCAGCCGACGCTAAGAAAGGCCGTAACGCAACCAGAGATGACCTGTCCCTCTCTAGATTGTCGTTGATATCGTCCTGGAACCTCTCCGCCTGCGACATGAACCCGCTACTTAGATAATTTTTGCCGCTCATGTATGCGCCACCCATACGATCGTACAATCCAGTCAACATTGGTATGGCAGCCCCTTGTGGGGCGGGACTTGGTCCAGTTGTCTTAGTGGTATTATCTTCCGTCTGGTTGTAAAATGGACTATACGGATCCTTAGGATCAGGGTCAGGGGTAGGGCCGATATGCGAGCTTATCCATTCAGCTATTCTAGATAACCAACTAGCCTCGGATTCACCCTCCTTCTTTGGATTTGCTTTGGCGGCCTCTTCTCCAATGTTGGTTGGTGTTATGGTCGTTGGCGTCTGCGTAGTCGGTGTTGGCGTAGTTGGTGGCTGGGTCGTTGGCGTTT
>Ga0208767_1002795_pt1 | contig 12970 bp, 19 predicted proteins | sample VirMetDEL_Mar_21_FD_184514 | JGI IMG/M metagenome (GOLD analysis project Ga0208767, IMG submission 184514) | Aqueous microbial communities from the Delaware River and Bay under freshwater to marine salinity gradient to study organic matter... | ecosystem: Environmental > Aquatic > Marine >... | reverse complement strand
AATGGCACGTTGTACAATATCTACAAGTGTTTCATCTACGCCTAGTAGCCTTTCTTCGCTTCTAGCGCCAAGTTTAAATGTCATCGGATTTCTTCCTTTGAAAGATTGAAGTGAATAGGTTCCCAAACCAGATTGCGATACTTGTTGGTGTTGGCAATAGCCACCCAAGCACAAGCAAGAGGATGACCCAGATTGGTATATTTGTGTTTGATATCTTAATTGTCTCGACGTTTTCGGCCTCGACTTCCTTCTCTGTTGTAACGATGTCCCTGCCAGCTTCTTGTCTATTTTGTTGTGCGACCACTTGTTGTGTATTTTCTTTTCCCGCCAAGACGTTTGCATTAACAGTAGGGCCTCCACTATTGCTTAAAGGATTAAGATAAGAGAGGGGTCCACAACTACTTAGAGCTAGAGTTGCTACCACCAGAAGGTGCTTTACCATTTACATATATTCCATAAAAACCTGCCCCAGCCCCCACGATTACACTAACGAATCCTGCTTGAGCATTTGAGGGATCAGGCAGAGCCATAAACCAAGTTGTTGTATTATAGAAAGCAATCCCGTAAAGTGTGAGGATCATGCGGGGCCATATACGCCACTTGTCTAACCATTCTGGTGTTATTTTCATGCTACTACAAAGTCCACTATTTGTCCTGTTTCGTATTTAGATTGATTATGCGGGTGGTATGCGTAGGCTGTTTCGTATTTATAGTCTTCTGCTTTTCTATCAACAGATTTGTGGCTCTCTTCTACAATACGTTCTTTCTTATTAGGAAGAGGTTGTACCTTATCAAAGGGCATTACAGGTAACGGTAGATAGCCAAGTAATCCTAAATCTATAGTCATTGATTAGCCAACCATACAAACCCTACAAGACCACCTATAAGAACAACAAACACAATAATACCTACAGTCCATTCTATTATGGCTTGTTTTATTTCCATGCGTCTGTGTTCGTGTTCTCGTTTCTGTTTACGTAGGTCTGCTTCTATCTCTAATATTTCTTGCCACTTTGATGGGCCATACATAACCGATATGTAGTCTTTAAGCTCCTGCCTCATGGAAGCAGCCTTCTGCTTAGCTGCAAAGATTTCCATAGCTTGTGCTTCTACTCCCCCACCAAGAGCCTTATACCAAGGGGGTTTCTGGTTTTGACGATCAGCAAAATCTAGGTCTGCTATAGCACCAGCCCACTTAGAGAGTTGACCTCCCATATCCTGCAGATCTTTGCCAACGGCTATCCCTTTCTTGAGGTATCCGAAAGCAGCGGTGGCGGCTGAAATTGCCGTTATGGGATCTATCATCGACGCTCAATTATCCTATCCAGTTTGGCGTCGAGTGCTTCTAGTCGGTCTATTATTCTATTCATGTCACTTTGGGCTTCTGCTCTAGTGACATATTCTTTAGCTATTTCTTCTCTTGTTTTATTAAGAAGGACCTGTATTCTCTGTACTTCAGAATACATGTTCCTACAGGCCCAACCTAACAAACTCAATAGGGCAGTTAATGCAGCAGTCCAAAGTACATCGTATTCCATTATTCTACCTTACCTTGTAATAACTATGTCCAACATCAATCTGTAGGCTTAGTGGGCCATGTAATGTTATCAGGAAAGCCGCTTTGCGATGGTACATCTCGCAAGGCTTGACGATACGTGGCCCATGATGCCGCATCAACAGGAGCATCAGGAACTTGCGTCCAATCTGATTGCTGCAATAGCAAATCCCTTTGCTCTCGAGCAAGTATTATTACAGCCTCATCAGTTAAGGAATTATCTATTACTTCCTCGCTAAGGCCCGTAACTATTGCGCCATCAACAAGGCGTGATGATCTTAACTCCGCATCAGGTATATCTGTTTGCACAAGAGTAAAGTTTGAATTTGTTACGGGGGACAACGATGTTGTCACGCCCCGAAAGAAGCCTTCATCACTAAATTTTGCATACCGATACATCATTTTGCCAAATAATCCGTCTCAAGCGCCCCATCAAAAACAGCAGATATTGTCTGTGATCCCCAAGCGCCCGTGCTTGTAAAATAACCACAGTTTACTTTTACTGCTATATTATAATTGCCGCTAGTCGAACTAATCCAAGGGCAAACCAAGGATATACTTTCTGTTCCTATACTTTGGCTTAAAGTAAACAAATTTGAAGTTACATTCAAACCGCTTGTATTGCTTCTTTTAAGGAAACACTGCGCCCCTCCAACAGTAGTTGTCCCGACAGTAACAAAAATTAAAACCCCATATCTACTATCAGCTCCATTTGCAATTAACTGTGATACACTAGGAGAAAAATTAATACTAACTCTGGTTATATTTATTAAATTTCCTATTGCTGCAAAATTATTTGTGGAAAGAAATGTAGTCGGACTTGTAACATTATAATTACTCGTCACGCCTTGATTAACTATTGTATCTGTCGCTCTATTAGAAACCGCATTGTCGGCGATCTTTATTCTTTCTACCGCAAGGTCTTTGATTTTAGCCGTTTCAATAACCGCATTATCCATCTGCGCTGCGCTAGTAATAATCCCAGAGGTAGCAAGCAAGCCGCCTGTGATTGTATTGGCAACAACCTTATCACCCGTGATCGTTGCGTTGGTAATATCACCGCCATCTGCTGCCGCTAAAGTAAGCGCCCACGCGCTGCCGTTCCATTGATATAGCTTTCCATCAGTTGTGAGAAATACTTGCTGCCCTGTAAAATCACCTGATGCTGGCAAAGAGGAAACTGGCGCGATGATGTCTAGGTTTTGGTCAATAAATAGCTGCCTGACGCCATTTTCAAAGTCAGCATTATCAATATATTCAGTTGTAGCAGATGCGACAGAGGAAAAACCCGATTTATTGCCACTAAAATCAACCGATTTTAAATAATAGTATTTCGTTTCATTTAAACCTAAATTTGTCCTCACAAAACGATTGCCAGCAGATGTTGCGACAACAGTTGCCCCGACTGTCGTTGCTGAAGTGTTTTCATAGACTTCAACATAGTTTAAATCAGCATCCACTGGATTTGTCCAAGACAGTGTGATGTATTTATAGCCACCCGCTGCAGATAAGGATGTAGGCGCACTTGGGGCTGTTGTATCGCCGCCAGATGTTGCTGTAGCAGAAGAATAATCGCCTCTATATCCAGTTATTGAAACGCTACGAACCCGCGCTGTATAGCTTACACCATCAATGACAGGCGACAGAAGGGCAGAAGTCGTATCGCTTATAAATGTTGTTCTGTTCGCACTGCTTGTCTGCCCCCATTCAATCTCATAATAACTCACAAAAGCATTGGTTGGCGCAGTCCAGCTTGCCAACAAACTATTAACAACAGAGCCATCGCCCTGCACCTCAGAGCCGCCATCCGCTAATGTAAGACCCGTAATAGCAGTGCCAGCACTAATACTTGGCAATGTGGTATTGTTGCTTGTGATTGCGCTCTCTTCAGCATTCCAATCAAATGCTGCTGAAGAAGTTTCTCTAAGCGTAAGATTTACACGCAAATCTCCAGCATCTTGATTTGCCGCAAACCTCCACCCGATAACTTCAAACTCCTTTGCAGAGAAGCCATATCTTGAATTTGTAAATGCAATAATATCGCCAACTTCAATTTCCAACGCCTCTAAGCTAAAATCAGCACTAAGCGTCATTTGCTCACGACCCCTGAACAGCGTCAATTTAGCAAGACGCTGGGCCATTGCCGCGCTTGTTGTAAACGGCAGTCTAAGATCAAGAAGTGCCTCTTCGCCATTGTCTTCAGTGACAAAGGTAGAGCTAGTTATTTCTGGATAATCCGCAGTAATCCAATCTTGGCTTGCGTCATTAAAAGTGCCTCTGACAGTGTTAAAATTGTCCCGCATGGAAATGCGCGTTTCCAAGCTTATAGGACCACGCAAATCATCCAGCGTTAGCGTTTTAACAGGCGAAGAATAAGCCCCTGCCTTTAGCTTCCAATAACCTGACCCCCAAAACAATGTGCCAGCACAAGATGTAACCATGTCACCCAAAACATCGCCAATCGGACGACTAGCATTCACAATGCCATTCATTTCGTAGCGTTTTTCCGTACCGCCGCCCGATAAGGTTACATTCTCATCACACTCATTCGCAGCAGCGGAAAACGAAACATCATCTATTGAGCTATCATCTAAGCCATAAGATGAGGTAAGGAAATCACGAATACACAAAGCAGCATTGGCACTATAGGCTGTTGTGCTGCTTCTAGGATCATAAACCTTTTTACCCTCCACAACAGCAGTAATGGTAGGTATGCCATTGGCAAAAACCTCTTGGTCATATTCATACCTTACATAAAGATATGCTATGCCTAATCCCTTAAATGTGCTTGTTGCACTTGTTTCAGATACTAAATCTGTATCGGCAGTAGTTTGTGACCCATCATGTTTTTTGATGCGTATTTTACTTTGATAATTGATTTGCTCTGCGCCTGTGCCAGCAGTAGTAACAAAGTCTCCGCTAAATGAAGCTACTTGGTCATTTATGTAGATATTGCCTATTGAATTAACTTCATGCCCAGCCAGCACAATGATCTGATGCAGATATGTGTTATTTGTTCCAGTGGTTTCGTAGAAAGTAATAATCCCACCTTTACGAACCTTGCCATAAACAAAATCCTGTGCAGCAACACCGTTTACCTTATTGACAAGAATACCCGCAGAAGTTTGTCCTGAGATAGCATCAAAATCTGGCTTTGGCGTTAAAGCACTTATTGCCCATGTAGTAACTGCTGTTACTGCTAAGTAACCGACAATCGCCGTACCCAAACCTGCAGCAATAGTTCCAGCAGCCAAACCAGCAGCAGCAGCACTATACCCAATGCCTTGAGTAATCATAACACCAACGGTAACAGGGTCACGAACTACACGGTCCCAGTCATTCCAATTCTTAATGGTTAAATCACCTAGCTTGTATCTGCTCATGCTTCTTTAACCCATGCTTGGTGAATGTAATCTAGGGGCAAATATAGCATACCTTCCTTTGATAAAAAAACAGCCTTAGTACCCGTACAAATTCCCATTGCCACGCCTATAACCCATCTCTGAGCTTTTTGGGTTGTAACCAATGCCCCAAGTGGAGGTATGTGATTTATACGACTTAGCTTATTATCTACAGCACAAGTAAAAGTAGAAAACCCAAACTCTTTTCTTAGCTCGTCTCTACGAAAAATTCGTGAACCTTCCATATACCTACCAAGCCAATCATCAGCCCAGCCTTCACCATACATTGCTTTGAAGGCATTATTAGTAAACGTCAGGCAATCATGTTTGCCCCACTCAAAAGACTTATCTTTAACCGATTTAAGATAGTCGTTTAGGCTCTCTCTCTGCCCCATATCACTTCTTTATCCTGTAAATCTGCAACATAAGAAAAGAATGTATCGCCAGAATGTCTCGCAACATGATTTTCCTCACTATATCTGCGATTGCTGGCTTTTTCCAATCTTATCAATTTGCTTTCGACAGTGAGAGATATTGTGCTTGTTTCGCCACTATCCTCAATCGTCATTGTGTTCATAAAACCACTGAAAACCTCAATAGGAGTAGAGGTATCAGTCGTACCAAAGTAAACTTTGCAGCTACGCCTTTGATAGTTTTCTGATAACGCCAAAGTGACTAGCGTTGATGGAACGCCAGACAAAGATAATGTTATATTTTTGGCTGATAAGTCACTTGCCTCTTCCAAGCCACTTATGCTCAAAAGACTGCCCCCACCTGTATAGGTGTTGCTGGATATTGTTAAATCACCGTAACCTGTCCACAAGCGTATAGCACCGCTATCAAAATTAAGCTCAACCGCATAGTAAGGGTACACTTCTGGCTGGCTAAGTGCTGTGAGCAAGGCTGATGGTATTGTACGGCTCATATCGCTTCTATCGCTCCAAATGATATGCCATATATAGATGCTTCATTGATAGAGAAAGCACTTTCGTTAGAGGCTAATCTGAATACACCTTTTGCACTCTCAAAATAAACAGAGGTTCCTGTAGAGATTGTAGATCTCACATTGGGCCATACATCTATTGTGGCTTCACCAGAGCCATCTGTATCTACATCCGCAAGAACCTTAAATAGTTGCATTGATGTACCTGTACCAATCTGCAGGTAGTCACCAGCTTTAAGATAGTCTGTCTGGCTAAGTGGCGCACTGGTAATAGCAATTGTATTACTACCAGCAGCAGTAGAACCATTTGTGATCACAGTGTCACTATTACGCGCTGAACCTAAAGGTGTTATAGCAGCAGGATCATTTAGGTAGAAAGTTCCCAGTTGACCTTTAAGTGAAATAAGCCAAGCTATCCATTCTTCAGCTAAATCCCTACGAATACTGGGAAGGGTAACATCTGCTTGCCAAGATTGACCAGAATAAGCATGAACCTGAGTGGAGTAAGTAAAAGGTGATCTTGATACAGCTACAGCATTAGATACCCTAAATTCTATTTGAGCTATACCAATACTTGTAGGTAATGACAGGGGGTAAGTAATCGCCATTATGAAAACGCCCTTCCATATGATCCACCACGCCTCTTAGCGTCAGACACTGCTGCTTTGGCGCTATTAGCTATTTGTGGCATCAAAGTTCTTATCTCATTACGAACTGTTTGTTGTACGCCAGTAGAAATATTGATGTTCTGTACGACAGTAACACCCTCTGCAGACTGACCCTTAGTGTGATCTATTACAGTCTCTTTAGGGTGCAACATAGCTAGGAAACCACCCTTGCCATCTAGTCCACCAGAACGAGGACCACTACCTGTGTAACCACCACCAGAGAACCCTTGACCATAAGTTGTTAAGCCTTGTCCTATATCAGCTATAGCTGCGTTTGAGGAACCCGCAAGAAAGCCCCCAAAGCCTCTTATCATCCTTTGAACAACAAGAACTTTGTATAAGTGTAATACAATATCTCTTGCCATGTCCCTAAAAGCGTCTTTTACTGACTTAGTACCATCTACAATAGACAATAAGCTATTTTCCATAGCCTTACCATAAAAAGAAGCTCTTCTTTCCAACTCCCTTTGAATTTTTTCTTGCTCTCTAAGAGCCTCATTATTTTTCTTTTCTATCTCTAGCTTGTCTTTTTTAGCTTGAGCTAGTCTAAATTCACGAAGCTCCATAGCTTGAACTAAGCCAAGACTTTGCATTAACTTCAGAACTTCATGGTCACTAATATCTAATTGTTTTTCTGCTAATTGACGTAGTATATCTTCTTTTTGTTGTCTTTGTTGAGCTATGAGTAAGGCTTCCCCTTCAAGACCAAGTATGTCTTTCTTTTTATCTAAAGTTAAGTTGAGTTTATCTAGGAGATTGTCTTGTTCTATCTTAAACTGTGCAGAATCTTCCCTCGCCTTTTTATCAGCAGCCTCTGCCTTTTTAAGTGCAGCTAAAGTATCATTTTCAAGGTCTACAATTTCTTTCTTAGCGTCTGCTTCTGCTTGAACATTTGCAGCTATCTGAGCTTGAACTTTAAGTGTACCTTCATACCGTGATACCTCAGAATTATAAGCAGCTAGAAGCTCTTTTGCGGTGTCAAAATCATCTAACAACTTCAGCCCAGCTTCAGCATAACCTCCACTTGGCAGGGGCTGCATTGGCATACCCACAACTTGTTGTCTTGTTAATTCAGAAATATTTTGTGCGTTTATTCTACCGCCACTTCTTTGAGATAGCTCAAGTACTGCCGCATCTAATGCTTGTTTAGCTCCAAATATCCCCTCATCAGCAGGTCCACCAAATAATTGAAATGCCAAGAAATTAAGGGCAGAGGAACTCTCTTTACCTTGCTTCTCTAAATCTTTTATTGCTTGCTTTGCATCTCTAAACTTAGATGAAAAAATGTCGGCAAAGGCACCCGTAGACAACAAGGCAGTCCCAAGGCCACCTAAAGCGGCAATACCTAAACCAATAGCAGCACCCCAAGGTCCAGCAAAGAAACCAGCTAACTGAGAACCCTGCTGAGAAAATGCAATAAGAGGGTTAGTACCTGATTGAACCTGTACGATAAAGTCTTGTAGCTGATAACCAGCTTGTTGCATAGCAATTTCTTTACGTCTGGTAGCTTTACCACTAGCTTCCAGTTGTGTAATATATTGCTTTAAGGCATCGCCACCTTGTTTTGTAGCGTTTCTTAGCTTGCCTATTTCATCGTTTAACTGTTTTTGGCCCTTTTTAAATACATTCTGACTAATTACACCCTTTTTGTATTCCCTCTCTAAAAAAGCCTGTTGATCATTTAGCTTTTTTAAAGCCTTAGTTGCTGCAACAACAGGTGTATCATTTGTCTCAAAACCTATGATATATTTTAAGTCTTCTCTAGCCATTGATACAACCTATATAAACAACATCCACACGCTTTATAGCTTCTACTTCCCAAGAAGATAATGGTGTATCTGTAAGTTCCTTCCATGCTTTTATTTGTTCATAGGTTATTGGGTTTACACCCGAAAAACCTGTAGTTCTAGCACTATTTAATGTAATAAAAGCAGACCAGATGTGAGACAATAGCACAGGAAAGCTAGGCCCTTCTAGTGCTTTAGGTCTACGTCCAGTCTGCCTCTCGACTTGTTCCAAGTGTTCACGCTCTGATATTCCATTTTTATCGGGCTTACTGATGGAAAACTCATGTTCTGCAAATTTAATAAGCTCTTCAATCAAGCCTTCATAAAATTTGCAGAATTAGCTATAGCTGCGTCAATTTGATCTTTAATCCAGAAAACCTCAGTATAAATTTGTTTTGCTACTTTAGGGGAAAGCTCTGGTTGTTTACCATCAAAGGTAATTTTCCATGATTTTGTAGCGTTTGCAAATAAGTCCAAGGTTGATTCCTCTATTTCAGCAGAGTTTATCTCTATTTTTTTATCAAACTGGGCTTTTTTCAACCTTTTATCTGTTTGTTGATAGATTAAATTCTTATATTCTTTTGAGTGTGAGGCATATAGAGTGATAGTCATAGGACTATCATCGTCATTTTGTATAATCTCGCCTGTGGCGGGGTGAACAAGTGTAACCTCTACAGTATCACTTTTGGGTGTTAGGTCTTTTAAGTCCATTGGGTTTCCTTTCGGGCTAGTCGGGTTTTAAAGCGAGGGGAGCAGCACCCGACAACCACCCCCCTCATCCTAGCTAGGATTCTTATGCACCAGACTTCGTAATTTGAAGAATGGTATTTGCATTCGTTGTTGAAGAGCTAAGATCCTCATCAGTACGAAGACCAACAAAAGACATGTTGATAATACGTGATGTTGGACCATCCACCCCTACGTCAGCAGAGTTTACCTTGATGCGTGGGAATAGGAATGTGAGGGTGTTTGACCCATCTCCTACAGAAACTTCAAGTGCTGATTCTGTTTCATTCAAGAAACGGTTGATCAGGGTTGCATCTTCAAAGTATGCTGAGACTGTACCTTCAACAGATACCGTACCAAACTCAAGGGCTGATGGTGTATCTTCACCAATAACCAGAGTTGGAGCAAAGTTGTTTGTGACAGTGAAGTCAAGGGCAGTAATAAGCGTCAATGCTGAACCAAGTGTACCCTTGTTGCCAAGTTTGATATCACCTGAGTAAGCATCAAATGGTTCATTACCAGCAGAGGCATCTTGTGTCTTCTGTGTAGCACCAATGGTCATCGTCTTACCAACCATACCAAAGGTAGCTGTTACCATTTGGTTAGGAGCCATAGAGACTGCCATTGTATTTACTGCACAACCTGTAAATAAACGCGCTTGGTCTACGTCTGCTGAATAGTCTTCAATCGACAAGAAAGTAGGCGTAGTACCTACGATAGCTGCGTTAGTTACAGTTGTAGACCCATCGCCAGCAGTAAAGCCTGTGGCGAAATCATTATCTGACATAAGGGCAGATTGCATAAGAACGTCAAACTCAGCGTGACGTAAATCTGCTACAATGTCTCCACCCACAACCCTATTACCATGACGATCAACGCGAGGCATACGGTCAGCTTGAATATCTGTACCAGCTACACGATCTTTTGTAAGGTTGAGTGAATGAGAGGTGAAAGGCAGGTTCTGAAAGTTACCTGCTGGTGTCGTACCAAAAGTCGTTTCTTCTTTGAACGACAGACTAGAACGAGAGCCTTGTGCGAAAGCCATTTAGTTTCTCCTAATTATATATATACCAGCCAATAGTGACTGGAATGAAGTACCAAGGAGAGGATAGCCTACCTTCCTCTCTTTCTGCATAATCTATAGATATCGTCTTTGAGTTAAATGTGATATCTGTGGTAGCTTCAAAAGCCTCGATTATACTGTTTGCTAGATTGTCACCAGCTAAAGGTCCACTACCCTCTGCCACAAAGCAGTCAACCCTAAATATCCCTGTGTAGAGTTGTTGTGGGCTTGTGCCTCTAACCGCTGGCCTACGGGAAGTAGGAATGAAGGTAGGTCTCACCCAAGAGGTTCCCGTTGTAGGATCAAAAGACAGGTTCTCGTAGGCTATAGAGGGAATATCAGTAACCTGAGAGAGTTCGTATTCTAGTCCACGTCTTATGTCAACAAATATGCTACTCATTTGAACTTACTTATTACCTTTTCTTTGATAAAGTAGCCCCTATCGTCCTTATCACCATAGTTGATATATCCTGCATGGGGAGAACCATTCCTAACAGTGACAGCCTCTGCAGACTTTAAATCAGGTATTTTACTTATGTCTGAGAAAAGCTGCTTTCTGCCTTTCTCTCTCATGCCATCCTTATCGGGTGCTTTGGGCCTATTAAGCGAACTTTTACCACGTGGCCTACCAGATTTCCCTGTCTCGAAAGACCAAGAGGTTACAAAAGCACCTGTATCAACGGGAGATATTGTTATTGTATATGTAGCTATATCTTCAAGTTGATCTTTTATATCAGATAATATTTTATCTTCTAACTGTTTAGCTTTTTTATTAAATTTAGCTTTATCAAGTTTGATGGTAGATTTAATCATTCGCTTACATCACAAATATAGCAGAGGGCAGTACCACCAGAGAACATAGTAAGGACATTATTGATATGGACTTTGTTTCCATTACCTATGATCTCGTCCTCAGTATCAGGAGCTACAGTCAACCCCAAAGCAGGGATCACGCATTTACGTACACCTCTATTTATATTCTCAGGGTCAATCACCCCAAGGCTATAGTTATAGAAGTAACCAGTAAATGTGTAATCCGTACTGCTTGATGATGCCAAAGCTGAGGTCTGGGGGTTGTAGGCACCATAGGAATACTTACGGAGAGTTAAGGTCTCCCCGTGTTCATCTACAAGTTTCAGAAGGTCGTAAGACCGAAACGACATTATTCATAATCCCTGATATACTGTTCATCAGTTGGTGGGTTATCAAACTGACCCTTAGCAAAGCTAGAATCAGGTCTATCAGTTAATCTACGGTTAGCTTTTATAACTGCATTAGATATACCACCAGCACGTAGACTTGCAGATGTCATAGAATATTTCTGACCTTGTTCACGAAGGTCTGCAGACAGGGCCTTATACTGTTTAGCCAAATCACTGTAGTTCGATGATAAGGCCCCATCTATTTTTGTAGTTACCCTACGAGCGAATTTAGCAGCGATTGTACTTGCTGCCCAAGATCCCGCAAAGTAGACATTATTATTGGACTGAGCTAATGCGAAAATGATCTCTTCGTTTTGGATCAACTGGTCGTTATTATCTGTATCACCAATCAACAGGCGAACCACATTTACCCTACCAGAAGCACTTGTAGTTACAAGATCGGTTTCGTCATAAGTCCAAGCCATTAATCTGCCTCTAAGTCACCATGTCTTCCACGCCAAGAGCGAATGAAGCCAATTTGTTTATCTTTGATTTTAGATACACGACACTTTTTTCTGTCGTATTCAGCCTCATTAGAGGTCTTGGCTTTTACCTTCTCGTTGATTGTCTTAACAAGGATTTCAAGTTGCTCTGCATCAAGATCAGTAAGACCGTCACCGACAGAAGGCTTTAGTGTAACCTCTAGCTCTTCATTATGATGAAGGTGAAGCTCATTGTACATACGTTCAATGTTAGCCTTCGGGAGACCCCGCTCCTTCCAAGGAACGAGATCACCTTTAGCATAGCGTTTACCACTCATCAGTAATCCATTAGGATTACGCACGAAGACTGGCTTATCATATTGGAAAGGTGGTCGGGTCATCACCTAACTCCTTATGACAAGATGGTGTTGAAGAATACACCAAGGTCTGCACCTACAACCTTTTGGTCGTAAGCCATGTTAGCTTCAAGAAGCTCTGCAACACCTTCAACACGCAGGAAGTCACCTGTGTAAGAACGAATGTCGATACCGTAACCAGATGCGTTATCCAGTTCGTTCCATGTGAAGTTGTACCCTGCTGATGGAACCATCAAACCTGCTGATGGTGGGCAGTAGTACAATGCAGCTTTCTTAGTTGCTACAAATGCAAGAGACTCAGTGAGACCTTCTTTTGCAGTGTTCTCAATCGCGTCAATGATGTGATACTCAGCAATCTCAAAGATCTCAGCCAGTTTAGCCTGAGTGATGATTGCCGTGTTGGTCACAGTTGCACCACCGTTAAGACGTGCAAGGATGTCTGGGTGGTTGATCAGTGTGTCGTGAACATCACGAGTAACAACCATTTTGTTTGGCTTGAAGCCACCAGAAGCAACCTGCATCGCACGGCGAGCATTCGTTACGTCAACGATTGGAGTTGAGTTTGTGTAGTCATCCCACTGTGTGACTTCTGCTGCAGTGTCGTTGTCAGCATTAGCAACACCAGTGTACTCAGTCGTCCAGATGCCTGTTCCAAAGAACGTAGACATGAAACGCTTTTCACGGTCAATCAAGAGATTGTGTGTGAGCATTTCTGATGCACCGCGACGAATATCCAAAGCAGTGTCAGCATTTGCCAGTGTCTCAAAGTCAAAGTCTGTAGACAAAGACCGCACGTCACAAGTGTACGTTGCGTTTGAGATTGACA